>Ga0209755_10000322_pt1 | contig 91186 bp, 81 predicted proteins | sample TergutCo191P1_FD_187301 | JGI IMG/M metagenome (GOLD analysis project Ga0209755, IMG submission 187301) | Cornitermes sp. P1 segment gut microbial communities from Petit-Saut dam, French Guiana - Co191P1 (SPAdes) (version 2) | ecosystem: Host-associated > Arthropoda: Insects > Digestive system... | reverse complement strand
AGCTCCCCAAGCTACTGCAAGGATTAACAAAACTACGGAAATTTTCTTCATTGTAAAATCCTCCTAATCTATGCGTTAAGGAATCAGCCGACGGCTGCTTTGTCTCCTTATCCACGCAACTTTTGCTATATTTAAACGAACGTTTAATTTAAGCAGAGGATTTTCCAAAAAATGGTTGAAAAAGTTTAAAAGGTAGCTGCTACCATATTGGGCGGATATTTTATTTTTTTGTTTTTATCGTTACTTGGTTGTTGTGCGCAATGCCGCGTTGTAAAGGTCGATATATTTTTTTGCCGAGCTTTCCCAAGAAAAATCTTTGGTCATTCCGCGTTTTTTCATTTTTTCTATGTCGTCAGGTTTGTTGTACCATGCCCAGACAGCCCAGCCCACTGTATTGTAAATTGACGACGGATTTAACTGATCAAACATGAAGCCGGTTCCGGTTCCTGATCTTTCGTTAAAATTTTCCACCGTGTCCACAAGGCCGCCTGTTCTGCGCACTATCGGAAGCGTTCCGTATACAAGCGAATACATCTGATTAAGTCCGCATGGCTCGTAACGGCTTGGCATAAGGAAGAAATCAGAACCTGCTTCGATAAGGTGGCTCAATTTTTCGCTGTAGCCGATTTTCGCTTTAAAATTAACAAGGCGCGATGAAAGGCTTAATATTTCGTGTTCACACCAGTGTTCGCCTGAGCCAAGCATAACCATCTGAAGATTCATGTCGCGGCAGATCGACCACGCGGAACCGTATGTCGGGCCGAAAAGTTCGCCGACGCCTTTTTGATCCGTAAGGCGCGTAACCATTCCGATAACCGGAACATTCGGATCAACTGGAAGGCCGAATTCTTTCTGCAAAGCTTCTTTAGCTTTCGCCTTGCCTGAAATATTTTTCGCGGAATACAGTTCGGGAATATCAGCGTCTTTTTCGGGGTTCCAGACAGTTGTATCGATGCCGTTTAAAATGCCCGAATAGTCTGCGCTCCTGTAATTCAAAACACCGTCCAGCCTGAAACCGTGCGCTTGAGTTTTTGTTTCTTCGGCGTAGTTAGGTGAAACTGTGTTGAGTTTATCGGCGCTGTAAATGCCGGCTTTCAGCATGTTAAGCATGCTCCAGTCTTCAAAACCCGCGTTGTAAAAAACGTCCCAGCCGAGACCCGCGTAATCAAAATTATTTTTGCTGTAAATGCCTTGATAGCCAAGATTGTGAATCGTAAGCACCGACACTGTTTTTTTAAATTCGCCGGAACTGCCGGGAACCCGCTCTGCGAATTTTAAATAAACCGGAGCGACCGCGGCAGGCCAGTCGTGGGCGTGAAGCACATCGGGATACCATTTAATTTTTCTGCAAAGCTGAAACACGGCGCGGCAGAAAAACATATAACGTCTCGGGTTGTCCATGAAATCGGATTCCACGGGGCTTCCGTAAATTCCGTCCCTTCCAAAGAAAATTTCATGATCAATAAAATAAACTTTTACAGTATTTTTTTTTGCGGTTCCGCTCTGCGCAGCAGTTTTGCTTTTTTGCGATGAGCCGCTTTTTTTGACGGCGGTATCGCCCGCGGATTCCGGCATATCTGTTGAATAAACCGCGCTCCATTCTTCAACGCCGCCGCCCATCGGCGTTCCCATCGCGCCGGGAAGCTGAGTCAGTTTACTGCGGTCAATCGAGTAATAGCGCGGTATTACAATCCGCACATCATGATCAAGCTTTGCAAGACTTATGGAAAGAGCGGAAACCATGTCGGCTAGCCCGCCTGTTTTCGCCCAAGGAACCGCTTCGCTTGATACCATAAGTATTTTCATATTGCAATTCCCTGAAGCGGTTCCAGAACCGACTCGCTTGATACCATAAGTATTTTCATCAGAAATTGTCCGCCAGTTTGAAACCTTTGTCGGTTAATATTTTTTGTCCTGTTTCGTGATCCTTCAGTTTGAAAATAACAACCGCTTTTCCAACCTGTCCTTCTAAAGAAGCGTAAAGATATTCAATGTTTACCTGCGATTTCTGGAAGACATCCATTAAACCCGCAAGGCTCCCGGGTTTGTCGTCAATTTCTACGGCTACAACATCGGTTTGTCTTGTGGTAAAGCCCGCCGCGGTAAGCGCGCTCACGGCTCCATCGTTTTTGTCGGCAATAAGGCGCAAAATTCCGAAATCCGCGGTATCCGCGATGCTGATTGCCCTAAGATTTATCCCCGCGTTCGCTAGTGTTTTTGTCACTTCGCTGAGCCGCCCTGTAGTATTTTCCAAAAAAACGGATATTTGTTTTATTCCCATTTATATTACCCTGTTTATTCCCTTCCGGAATCAGACATCATGACACCTGACACCGCTTCATCCTGTGTATTAATTTTACTCTCAAATTTTCCTGTTGTCGATAACTCTTTTCGCTTTTCCGATTGATCTTTCAATGGTTTTGGGTTCGACAAGCTTCACTTTCATGTTTATTTGCAATTTGCTCTTCATTGTCTGCTCGATTCGGCTGCGAAGGCTTTCAAGACCGCGCGTTTCATCGCTGAAAGCGTCCTTTTTTACTTCGACTTGCAGTTCAACTTCATCAAGATGGCTTTCGCCGCGGCTTACAATGATTAAATACTGCGGCTCTGTCCCTTCAATTTCGATTAGAGCCTGCTCGATCTGGCTTGGGAAGACATTTACGCCGCGGATTATCAGCATATCGTCGGTGCGGCCGAACAGGCGGTGAATGCGCCTTGTTGTGCGTCCGCACGCGCAGGGTTCTTCCATTATGCGCGTAATGTCCCGCGTGCGGTAACGCAGCAGGGGAGTGCCTTCCCTTGTCAAAGTTGTGAAGACAAGTTCACCTTCTTCGCCCGCAGGAAGCGGTTTTCCTGAAACCGGATCGATAATTTCAGGGTAGAAAAAATCTTCGTTAACATGAAGGCCGTCCTGCGATTCACATTCAAACGCGACGCCGGGACCTATTATTTCCGTAAGACCGTAAATGTCGTAAGCTTTCATGTTATAGCGTTTCTCGATTTCCGTGCGCATGTTTTCGCTCCACGGTTCCGCTCCGAAGCAACCCTTGTTTACCGGAAGCGCTTTTATATCGATGCCTGCTTCCGCGGCTTCTTCCGCAAGGTACAGCGCGTAGGACGGCGTGCATGTCAGCATGGTAGAGCCAAAGTCGCGCAGTATCATTAACTGTCTTTCAGTAAGGCCGCTTGACATCGGAAGCACTTCCGCGCCGATCGTAAGCGCGCCGTAATGCACGCCTGCGCCTCCCGTGAAAAGCCCGTAACCGTAACAGTTTTGAACGATGTCGTCCCTTGTGCATCCCGCGCCGGCAAGCGTTCTTGCCATCGATTGACGCCAGATATCCAAATCTTTAATTGTGTATTCGTTTACAACAGGTTTTCCGGTTGTACCGGAGCTCATGTGAACTTCCACGATTCTGTCCTGCGGGCAGGCGCGAAGCCCGTGCGGATAATTTATGCGCAGATCATCTTTTGTGGTAAAGGGAAGTTTATCGATATCCGCTATGCAGTGAATGTCGTGTGATGTGACACCCTTCTCTTCCATTTTTTGGCGGTAGAAAGGAACTTTTGAATATAAAGTTTCAGCAAGGTTTTTTAACGCCGCAAGTTGAAGTTTTTTCCGCGCCTGTCCTTCCATACATTCATACTCGGGATTGAAAATCATAACTGCTCCAAAAACTATATCAAGATTGATGATGATGTTATAAACTCATCCATTTTGCGCAAACGGCGGGAAAGATCCCGCGCAAGATTCATTATGATAAGCGAAAAGGTTTTTACGTCAATATTGTAAACAGCGCGCAGCGCCTTGTTTGATATTGACATCGCGGATACCGGCGTAAGCGCCCTGATTGTAGCTACGGCGGGCATTACGTCAAGCACTTCCATTTCTCCGAAAGCGTCGCCTTCGCTGAACCTGGCAAGCAGCTTGTCTCTTCTGCTTATTGAAACCTGTCCGTTCATTATAAAATAAATTCTGTCATTGGGTTTTCCTTCCGCGATAATAATATCGTCCTGACAGAATTCTTCATGCACCATCAGCGGAATTAAATTCTCTATTTGATCTTCAAGCAGTCCGCCGAAAAGCGCGTACTTTTGAAGAGTTGATGGCTCTACTATATTCACTATTATTAATTATAAATATTTTTTTGCCATAAAACAAGTAAAAATTTTACACATTGAACTTGAAGAACATTATATCTCCGTCCTGGACGGCGTATTCTCTGCCTTCAAGGCGGTATTTTCCGGCTTCCTTGATTTTCGCTTCGGTGCCGTAATGAAGAATATCGTCGCAGGTATATACTTCCGCTTTAATGAATCCTTTTTCGAAGTCTGTGTGAATAACGCCGGCGGCTTTCGGCGCGCTGTCGCCTGAATGAAATGTCCACGCGCGGCATTCGTCCTTTCCTGTTGTAAAAAAAGTTCTCAGTCCAAGGAGCCTGTAGGCGCTGTGAATCAAAGCTGAAAGGCCTGTTTCCTTCATGCCTAAATCTTCCAGAAAAGCTTTTTTTTCCGATTCGTCTTCTATGCCGCAAAGGTCAGCTTCGAATTTTCCGCAGATGCAGACAGCTTCGGTTCCTTCGCTTTGCGCGCGCGTTTTTACTTTTTCCGCGTAAGCGTTACCTGACTTAACGCCGTTTTCATCAACATTGCAGACATAAAGCACAGGTTTCGCCGTGATAAAGTGACAGTCGTAAACAGCGGCTTTTTCTTCTTCGTTTAAGCCGAGCGAACGGACGGGCTGCGCGTTCTCAAGAGCCGGAACGATCCTGTCCAATATGGAAAGAACAAGTTCGTTCGCTTTTTTTTCCGCGGGATTCTTCATTGATTTTTCCGCGCGTTCGCGGCGTTTCGCGGCTGTCTGCAAATCGGCAAGCGCAAGTTCAATATCGATTACTTCGATGTCGGAAGCTGGATCGAGTTTGTCGCTGACATGAATAACGTCGCTGTTTTCAAAACAGCGCACAACATGCGCGTAGACCGCCGCGTCGCGGATGTGCGAAAGAAACTGGTTGCCGAGTCCTTCGCCGCGTGACGCGCCTTTTACAAGACCCGCGATGTCGACAAATTCCACAGTCGCGGGAATCGTCCGCTGCGGCTGAAAAATTTCCGTCAGTTTATCAAGCCGCGGATCAGGCACGTTTATAATGCCAGTGTTCGCCTTGACTGTGCTGAAAGGATAATTCGCGGCTTCCGCCGGAGTTGAACATAAAGCCGAAAAAATGGTTGATTTTCCTACATTGGGAAGTCCCAAAATACCGCAGTTAAGAGCCATGAACGCAGTGTAACATTTTTTTATTTTTATAAAAAGCGGATAAAACTGTAAAGCGGTAAATATTGCCCGGCGCCGAAAGCGGTAATGTGTTTATCATTGAAAATCCTTTTAAACCGGTGGTATAATGTAACGAACATTTAATGAAAATATTTAATTTTTTTTTATTTTTATTATCCGCAATGTTTTTTATTACGGTTATTTCAGGCTGTAGCGACACACCGGTAAGTCAGACAGAAAGCGCTTACATATTTTCATCGTACCGCGACATTCCCGGCATAACCGCTGTTGAAATCGCGGCTATCGAAGATTTAAAAAAACAAAAAAATCAATTTATTATCGGAGTTCTGCCGACCACTGACGCTTTTACAGACGACGACGGCGAAATAAGGGGATATTACGCGCTGTTATGCGAATGGCTTTCTGGATTGTTTGGGATTCCGTTTGTGCCGAAGCATTATTCATGGATGGGTTTATTGGACGGACTTGCAAGCGGCGAAGTTGATTTTGCCGGAGACCTTACGGCGAATGACGAACGCCGCAGAACTTACATTATGACAGGCGCGATTTCCCAGCGTTCATTAAAATATTTTCGTCTGGAAGGCAGTCCGCCGTTTTCAGAAACAACCGGAACGCGCCTTCCCAGGTACATTCTGCAGGAAAGGACAACAATCGCGGCGGATGTTTCGCATTACGCGCGCGGAACATTTGAACCGGTTTTTGTAAGCGAATACGATGAAGTTTACGATTTGTTAAAAAGCGGCGAAGCTGACGCGCTTATTTCAGAGAGCGTTCAGGAAGCGTATTGGGACACTTACGGCGATATCGTTATGTCGGATTTTTTTCCGCTGATTTATTCGCCTGTTTCGCTTTCAACGCAGAACAGGCAGCTGTCGCCATTTATCAGCGTCATTCAGAAAATTCTTGAAAGCGGCGGGATTCATTATATTAACGAATTAAACGAAAAGGGTTATCAGGAATATTATAAACATAAACTAAAGCTGAAACTTTCAGATGAAGAACTTGAATATATAAAAAACAATCCTGTCGTTCCGTTCGCCGCGGAATATGACAATTATCCTGTAAGCTTTTTCAGCTCACGCGATGAATGGCAGGGAATTTGTTTTGACGTGCTTGATCAAATTGAAACGCTTACAGGATTGACGTTCTCCATTGTAAATGACAATGAGACGGATTTTCATACGCTTGTTAATATGCTTGAAAGGGGCGACGCTCATGTTTTGTCCGAGCTGATCAGCACCGCAGACCGTCAGGGTCATTTTATATGGCCTGAAAATTCTTTCATGACGGAAAGGTCTGTTCTTATTTCCGAGATGGATTACAATAACATCAATGTAAACAGGGTTTATTCCGTAAAGATCGGGCTTGCCAAAGGAACAGCGCACACGGAATTTTTTTTAAGATGGTTTCCGAATCACCCGAACATAGTCATGTACGAATCACAAAGCGACGTGATAAACTCGCTTATTGCAGGTGAAACCGACATGATAATGAGTTCCTACAGTTCACTTCTGTATCTTACAAACTATCTTGAGCTTGCCAATTTCAAGGCGAACATAATGTTCGACAACAGTTTTGAATCCACATTCGGAATCAACAAGGACAGGGAAATTCTTTGTTCCATTATCAGCAAGGCGCTCGCGTTAATCGACACGCAGACAATTTCCGAACACTGGCGGCATAGAACATATGATTACAATTTAAGAATCGCGCAGGCAAGAGCGCCGTGGCTTATATCCGCGGTTATATTATCGCTTTTCCTGCTTGGCCTGATTGTTTTTCTTTTTACGCGAACTTACAACGCCGGAAAAAAAATGGAAATGCTTGTCAAAAAACGCACGGACGAACTTGCCCTGCAGACAGCGACGCTTACCACGCTTTTTGATTCGATACCTGATCTTATTTTTACAAAAAATTTAAAGCTGAGTTTTCTGCACTGCAACAAGGCGTTCCTGCATCATTTCGGCAAGGATATTGACGATGTCGTCGGCTCCCATGACGGAAAGGAAATGGGAATGACGGATCAAGACGCCGAGTCATACACGGAAATCGATCGCATGGTTATCCAAGAAAAACATACCATAACGATAGAAGAGCACATACCGCGTTATGACGGAACAAGACCTTACTATGAAACGATCAAGATGCCGCTTTTATTAAACGGCGAAGTTATCGGCATAATGGGAATCGCGCGCGACATTACAGAACGCAAAAAATTTGAAGAGCGCATGACGTACAGCTATGAATATTCAAACAGGCTGAGCGACGCGTTATCGCAGATTACAAAGTCGCCGACAATTTCCGCGGGAATTCTGAAAGACGCCGCCGCCGCTGTCGCAAAGGAAGGATGCCATGCCTTAAACGCGCACAGGATCGGAATATGGAGCTACAACGAAAAAGAAAATGTCCTTTTAAACATTTCAAGCTATGATACTTTTACAAGCGAAAACACAGTCAACGAAAATTATGATTTAGCAAGCCGTCATGAATATTTAAAACTTTTAAAATCACAGCGTCTTATCGTAATGAATGATCCTGAAGAATGCAGGCTGATAACCGATGTGTTCGACACTTATAACCATTTATGCGCGGCGCTTGACGCCCCAATCCGCGTTGACGGACAGCTTGTCGGCGTAGTCTGCGTTGAACAGTGGCTTTGCAGGCAGTATCCTGAAAAGCGCGAATGGACGATAGAAGAGCAGAACTTCGCGTCGTCACTGGCCGACCTTATGGCGCTTGCGGTGTCAAGTTCGGAAAGGCACAAGGCGCGCGAAGCCGCCGAAACCGCGAACCAGACCAAGTCGACTTTTCTCGCGAGCATGAGCCACGAAATACGCACGCCGATGAACACAATTCTGGGCGTTACGGAACTGCTCATTCAAAATGAAGAGCTGTCCGATGTAGTGGGAGAAGGGCTTGATAAAATTTACAGCTCGTGCGATTTACTGCTCGGCATTATCAACGACATACTTGATTTTTCTAAAATCGAAGCGAACAAACTTGACATCATGCCTGCCCAGTATAAAGTCGCGAGCATGATAAATGACTCGATACATTTAAACATGATGAGAATCGAAAGCAAGCCGATAGTTTTTGAGCTTCAGGTTGACGAAAATATCCCCGCGAATCTTATCGGCGACGAGCTTCGCATTAAACAAATTTTAAATAATCTTCTTTCCAACGCGTTCAAGTACACAGATTCCGGCAAAGTAACGTTATCTGTCAGCGCGGAACCCATCCCGCTGATTTCCTACCTGCCTGAGCATTTGATGATCAATCAGGTTAAATGGCTCGGACATGAAAAGAAGGGGATAACGCTTGTGTTAAGCGTGCAGGACACAGGCCACGGAATGACAAAGGAACAGGTAAACAAGGTTTTTGACGAGTACATGCGTTTCAATTATGAAAAGAATGTCGCGATTGAAGGAACAGGACTTGGACTTTCTATTACGCGGCGGCTTATCAATTTGATGGACGGGAACATCATCGTAGAAAGCGAAATGGACAAAGGCTCGCTCTTTGTTGTTAAGCTGCCGCAGGAAGTTGTAAACGATGAAGTTGTCGGCAGGGACACCGCGGACGATCTGCGCCAGTTCAGAAGAAGTTTCATTACGCGCAAGAAGAGGGGGCAGATTGTACGCGATCCCATGCCGTACGGAAGCGTATTGATTGTTGACGACGTTGAGACAAATGTGTATGTCGCGATCGGCCTTATGAAACTTTACAAACTGCAAATTGATTCGGCTTCAAACGGAAAGGAAGCGATCGATAAAATAAAAGAAGGCAATGTCTACGATGTTATCTTTATGGATCACATGATGCCGGAAATGGACGGCATAGAAGCCGCGGGATACCTTCGCGAATCAGGATATACGGCTCCCATTGTCGCGCTGACAGCTAACGCGGTCGCGGGGCAGGCTGACATGTTTTTGCAAAGCGGCTTTGACGATTTTATTTCCAAACCGATTGACATCCGCCAGCTTAATTCGATTTTAAATAAATTTGTCCGCGACAAACAGCCGCCCGAAGTGATTGAAAACGCGCGCAAACAGGCGGACATGAATACCCATCAGGCGCTTCCCAAAATTGATCTGGCGCTGCTTGAATCTTTTATCAGGGACGCGAATAAAGCGATTTCATGGCTGGAAGAAAACCGCCGCAGTTCGGACTTCAGCGATGATGAAACAGCGCGGCGTTTTACGGTTATCGTTCACGGCATTAAAAGCTCGCTTTGGAACATTGAAGAAACAGCGCTTGCGGAAACCGCTGCAAAGCTTGAAAATTACGGGCGCGATTACCAGACGTTTACTGATAAAGACGCGAGAGCCGGTATAATCAGTCATATAACCGAAACAATGCCTGAATTCCTGAACCGGATGCACGTACTGTTAAAAAAACTTGAACTTAAACGCGGCGGTATAATCGCGAAAAATAATTCAGGCGATAATGTTTCTGCTTTTAATGAAGATACCGGGGCGCTGCGCGGCAGGCTTAAAGAAATCCAGATAAAAGCCGCGGATTACGATAAAAAAGGCGTGTCAGAAATAATTTCTGATGCTAAAAATTATTCTAAAGAAACAAAAGCTGTTTTTGATAAAATAATGTCGCTTGTGCTTCACAGCGAATTTGAAGAAGCGGAAAAAACCGCCCGCGAATATGAAGAAAGTCTGCCCGCGGAAAAAAAACACGGCCTGTTGCCGGGAAAAGAAATTCCCGGATTAAATTTGCAAAAGGGGCTTGAAAGATACGAAGGAGATGAGCAAATATATCTGAAAGTCCTGCGGTCATATTCATCATGCGTCAGCGGGATGTTAAAGGAAATGGAAGGATACGGCGAAGATCAGCTTGATCAGTATAAAATAAAAGTTCACGGAATTAAGGGAACAAGCTTTGACATTTTCGCGGAGCAGACGGGCAAAGACGCTCTGGCTCTGGAAGACGCTGCGAAAGCCGGCGATAAAAATTTTATTAAGGAAAATAACAAGGCGTTTGTGGAATCTACATGGGAGCTTATCCGCGGCATAGACGCCATGATGGAAGCGATTGACGCTGAAAATCCAAAACCAAAAAAAGACAAACCCGATGAAGCTATTCTGCTTAGGATTTTATCTGCATGCAGGAATTACGAAATTGGCAGAGCGGACAAAGCGATGAACGAACTTGAAGAATATAAATATGAATCCGGCGGTGAACTTGTCAACTGGCTGAGAGAAAACCTTGACAAGGCAGGGTTTAAGCAAATCATCGAAAAATTAAATTATCTGGATGAATAAGGAGAATCATTCACATGAAAGAATCAAATGAAACAGACGCGGCGGCAGAAACAGAAAAAAGAAAAAAAATAATTTATGTTGACGATGTAAATTACAGTCTTGTTTCCGTTAAAAGCAGGCTTGGCGAAAAATATGATATTTTTTCCGCGGATTCCGCCACAAAAATGTACGAGCTTCTTGAGTATTTTATGCCCGATCTTATACTGCTTGACGTCAACATGCCCGACATCGACGGATATGAAACGATTAAAAGCTTAAAGTCAAATGAAAGGTTCTGCGAAATTCCTGTGGTTTTTGTTACAGGCAACAGCGACAGGGAGAGCGTGGTTAAAGGACTCAGCCTTGGCGCCGCAGATTATGTAGTAAAACCGTTTACCGCCGCGAAATTAATCGAAGCGATTGACGCTCATCTGATTACCCACAGGAAAAGCCCCGGGCATCATTTTGAATTTGATGAAGATGATGACAGACCCAGCGTCCTCATTGTTGACGATGTTACAAGCATGTTAAGGGCAATGCAGTATGCGTTACAAGATAAATACAAGGTTTATATACTTTCCAAATCCGAAGATGCCCTGGATTTTCTGCGATCGAAACATCCCGATTTAATTCTGCTTGATTATGTGATGCCGGGAATTAACGGGTTCGATCTTATTCCCCTAATCCGCAAACTTCCGGGGCATAATGAAACGCCGATTATCATCATCACGACGGAAGGCACTCCGGATCATGTCAACAAAGCGATGACAATCGGCGCTTCTGATTTTATCGTCAAGCCTTTTAAACCGAAGGAGTTAAATGATAAAGTCGCCAAGCATATCAGAATTTCGCAGGAATTAAAATCGATAAAGGAAGACAACAAGTCATTATTTAAATAACCATGGAAAAGATTATTTTTATTATTGACGATAATGACGCCAATCTTGTTATGGCAAGCAGCGCGCTCGAAGACGAGTACAGGGTACTGACAATGCCTTCCGCGCAGAAAATGTTTTCGCTGCTGGAAAAAAAGACGCCGGATTTAATTCTTCTTGATATCGAAATGCCGGATATGACAGGGCTTGAAGCAATCGAAAAATTAAAAGACAATCCGCAGACCAGCGGCATCCCCGTAATTTTTCTTACGGGCAGGCTTGATGAAAATCTAAAAACCGATCCAAATTTTAAGAAAGCGGCGGATGCTGTATTTAAACCTGTTAACGCGCCCGTATTAAAATCCGCCGTGAAAAAATTTATTAATTAAGAAGGAATATTTATGAATTATACAGCGGCTGAAAAACGTTACGAGTCAATGAAGTACCGCAGGTGCGGAAGAAGCGGCCTTATGCTGCCTGAGATTTCGCTTGGTCTCTGGCATAACTTCGGCAGCACTGACTGTTTTGAGACAGGACGCGAAACTGTTTTGGCGGCTTTTGATTCCGGCGTCTGCCATTTCGATCTTGCGAATAATTACGGGCCGCCTCCCGGCTCCGCGGAAATTACATTCGGCCGCATTTTAAAAGAAAATCTTTTACCCTACCGCGACGAAATAATTGTCTCGACAAAAGCAGGCTACGATATGTGGCCCGGCCCTTACGGCGAGTGGGGAAGCAGGAAGTATCTTAGCGCAAGCCTAAACGCGAGCCTTAAACGGACGGGCCTTGATTATGTCGATATTTTTTACAGCCATCGTCCTGATCCGCAAACGCCAATCGAAGAAACAATGGGCGCTTTGGCTGACGCCGTAAAACAGGGCAAGGCTCTGTACGCGGGCATTTCTAATTACAACGCAGAGCAAAGCGGTAAAGCGATAACAGCGCTCCGCGGTTTCGGCGTACCGTGTTTGATTCATCAGGCAAGTTATTCAATGTTAAACCGCTGGACGGAAGACGGGCTTCTGGACGTTCTTGATAAAGAAGGAGCAGGCTGCATTTGTTTTTCGCCGCTTGCCCAGGGTCTTTTAACCGGAAGATACCTTGACGGCTCTGTCCCCGAAGGATCAAGGGCTTCCAAAAACGGTTTTCTTAAAGCTTCTGCGATTACGCCGCAACTTATAAAAAAATTAAACGCGCTAAACGATATCGCAAAAGAAGGCGGAAGAACCCTGTCCGCGCTCGCAATTTCGTGGATACTTCGCGACAGCCGCAACACCAGCGTTTTAATCGGAGCCAGCTCTTCCGCCCAGCTAAAGGAAAATCTCGCGGCCTTATCACAGCCGCCCCTTTCCGGCGAAGAGCTGTCAAGAATTGAGAATATTCTTTCCGTATAGGGCCTGTTGACAATACTCATTATTTTTGCTAGTGTTTATGTACTGCGGAAATAGCTCAGTGGTAGAGCGCGACCTTGCCAAGGTCGATGTCGCGGGTCCGACTCCCGTTTTCCGCTTTGTAATTTAAGCCTGAACTTCTTCATTGCCATTATAATAAATACCGTGATATAATTTAGCGAAAGTCCGCGCCGGGAACAAAGGTGTTATATGACAATTCGCGTAAGAGCGATACTTGTAATTATACTGACTAATTTAATTATCATTTTATTCAGCGTCTTTGCCGGTATCAGTTATGTTAACTGGAATGTTGATATATCTCTGGAAACTGATCTTACGGTAATGTCCAACATAGCGGATCATTATGTAAGCGGCGAAATTTACAATTTAAAATTTAAAGCCGGTATAACAGCGGATAATCTGGAAAGATTTGATGAATCGCTGTGGCAGCAGGTTTTATCGGATAATAAAATTTCCTATCCTGAATTTACCGGGTTTGCCGTTTTACAGGCGGACGGCAGTTTGATTGCCGCGTCGGGAGACAAACCCGCGAGCGGAAAATTAGTCAGCGATAAATACATTAAAAGAGCGTTTCAGGGACACAGCGTAATTACATCCACCATTCAGGATGGCTCCGATATTTTATTTTACATCGCCGTTCCGTTTAAATATGCGCATAACAAAATACTTGTGCTTACGCTTCCCGGAATGTATTTCAGCCGTCTTTTATCGCCCTTTGTAATCTGGGATTCAGGACACATTTTTTTAAGCGACAGCGACGGATTCGCAATATCCAACCCGCGCGAAAACTGGGTGCACGAGCGCTTCAATTATATTCATTCCGCGGATACAGACCGCAATTTTACAGAACTCTCCAACACCGTGAAGCATATGGTAAACGGAAAATCAGGGACCGGCTATTATTCTGTTTACGGCATTCAGCGCACCTGTTCATACAGGCCGGTATCAGGATCAGATGAAGGCTGGAGCCTCGGCGTTGTGGCTCCCCTTCCCGAAAGCCCTGTTAAAGATATTGATATGGGGCTTCTTATTGTAGGCCTTGTCAGTTTTATTCTTAATGTTATTGCCGCCGTTATCGCCTCGGATTTTATCAGAAAACCTTTCGCCCAGATTGCCGTATTAAAGGAAGTCGCGGAGAACGCGAGCAAGGCGAAAAGCTCCTTCTTAAGCACGATGAGCCATGAAATTCGCACGCCGATGAACGCAATACTCGGAGTAACCGAAATATTAATACAAAACGAATCGCTCCCCAAAGATATCGAAGAAGGCCTTGGAAAAATTTTCACTTCATGCAATCTGCTTCTTGGAATTATAAATGACATTCTGGACTTTTCTAAAATTGAAGCCGGCAAACTTGATATAATTCCCGCGGAATACAAAACCGCAAGCATGATAAACGACTCGGTGCATTTAAACATGATGAGGATTGGAAGCAAGCCGATCGAGTTTGAACTTAATATAAGCGAAGATGTGCCCGCGAATATTATCGGCGACGAGCTTCGCATTAAACAGATAATGAACAATCTTCTGTCAAACGCTTTCAAATACACGGAAAGAGGCAAGGTAATACTGACGGTGGCTTCAGAATTCGCTGCGGAAAAAAAGACAGCTAACGGACAGGAAATAACGCTTTTGATAAGCGTGCGGGATACAGGACACGGAATGACAAAAGAGCAGCTTAGCAAACTGTTTGATGAATACACCCGTTTCCATCAGCAAACGTCTGCAAGCGTTGAAGGGACGGGGCTTGGGCTTGCGATAACGCGCCGTCTTGTTTCGCTTATGGGCGGCGAAGTTGCCGTGGAAAGTGAAGAAGGGAAGGGATCGCTTTTTTCGCTGCGGCTGCCGCAGATAGCAGCGGGCGCTGAAGTGCTTGGAAATGAAATAGCCGAGAATCTCAGGCAGTTCAGAATGAATTACATGACGCAGAAAAAATGGGCGCAGATTACCCGCGATCCGATGCCGTACGGAAATGTGCTTGTAGTGGACGATGTTGAAACAAATATTTATGTAGCCATCGGCCTTATGAGACTTTACAGGCTGCAGATTGATACGGCAATGAGAGGACAGGAAGCGATAGATAAAGTAAAAGAAGGAAAGGTTTACGACATAATTTTCATGGATCATATGATGCCCGAAATGGACGGAATAGAAGCTGTAAAGCGGATTCGAAGCCTGGGGTATACGGCTCCGATAGTCGCGTTGACAGCTAACGCGGTGGCGGGGCAGTCGGACATATTCCTTAACAGCGGGTTTGACGATTTTATTTCCAAACCGATTGATATACGGCAGCTTGATGTTGTGCTTAACAAACTTGTCCGCGATAAACAGCCGCATGAAGTGATAATGGCCGCGCGGAAGCAGTACTCTGTAACCAGCAAAGTATCATTGCAAGGGTCAGGCGGCGGCGCGGAAAATTCCGACAGGCAAAAATCAAATATACTTGAAAATAAAATAGACGGGCTTGACATTGAAAAAGGGCTCCAGCGCTATGAATATGATGAAGATTTTTATATTAAAGTTCTTCGTACATATATGTTAAGCGTCCGTTCAATGCTTGATATTATTGAAGGCGTAAATAAGGACAACCTTTCCGGTTACAGAATAAATGTCCACGGGTTAAAAAGCACCAGCCTTGACATCTGCGCGAAAAAAATTGGGGAAAACGCGAGTTTGCTTGAAGAGGCGGCGAAAAATACAGACATGAATTATATAAACGAGAATAATCCCGTTTTCCTGAAAACCATTAAAAAACTGGCTGATGATATAGAAGGTTTACTTTTAAAACTGGACAGCGAAAATCCTAAGCCGTTAAAGGAAAGCCCTGACAAAGAAGCGCTTTTTAAACTGCTTGCCGCCTGCAGGGAATACGATATGGACGGAGCGGATAATACGATTGAAGAACTGGAAAAATATCAATATGAATCAGGCGGCGATCTTGTGGTCTGGCTTAGAGATAACATTGACAGAATGAATTTTAATGAAATAATAGAAAAACTCTCTGGGTACGAACAGGCTTAATTTTTATTTTATTATTTTAATTGTAAGCATAATATGATACAATTATCTTTTATACAGTCAGAATGTCTGGAGACTTCAATCAAGGAGGATTGACGCTGTGGAAAGCCCCCGCTTTGCTTCGCAACCTGATATTCCAAAAAACAGAAAAAAAGTAGTATATCTTGATGATATTGCCTACAATCTGATTACGGTAAAAAAAGGTTTAAGTTCCAGTTACGAAGTATATCCAGCCGATTCCGCCGCCAAAATGTTTGAGATACTGGGAAAAATTACGCCGGATATTATACTGCTTGATGTTAACATGCCGGACGTTAACGGTTTTGACACAGTTAAAAAATTAAAGGAAGACGAACGCTATGCCGGTATACCGGTGGTTTTTTTAACAGGAAAAAGTTCCAAAGAAGACATTGTGAAGGGCCTAAGTCTTGGCGCGTCGGATTATATATTTAAACCTGTTACAGCTTCATGTTTAATAGAATGTATCGATAAAAACATTAATATTAAAAAACGTTTTGAATCCCTGGATGATAATGATGATGACGACAAGCCCGGTATTCTTATTGTTGATGATGTAAGCAGCGTATTAAGATCAGTTCAGTTCGCGCTGCATGATCAATACAAAGTTTATATGCTGTCAAAACCCGAAGATGTAATGGAATTTTTAAGAATTAAAAAACCTGAGCTGATTCTTCTTGATTATCTTATGCCCATGTTAACGGGGTTTGATCTTCTTCCCATGATTCGATCGCTGCCTGATTATAAAAACATTCCGATCATTATTATCACTACCGAAGGAACCCTTGATCATTTTAACGAAGCGAAGACGCTTGGCGCCACCGACTTTATTGTTAAACCTTTTATTGATAACGAACTTCAGGAAAAAATCGCCGAATATTTAGGCAAGTGAATAAATATAAAAAAACTTTGCCAGCTTTGAAACCCCCGCAAGTAATTTTTAATGAAGCTAAACTCTGGCGTTACAAAGCTTCAATTCCGCTTACTTCCAGAATAACTGCTCCCTGATCGTCTTTTACCTGCCCGCTGACATAAAGCGGCATCTGATCAAAAAGAAGTTTATTATACCTGTCATAAATCTGCGGAAAAATTACTGTCTCATACATGGCGGTTTCGTCTTCTAGGCTTAGAAAACTCATTGTAAGCCCGTCTTTTGTCCATACTTCTTTCTGGGTTACGGGCCAGCCGATTAAATGAACGCGGCGGTTTATATACCTGTCAATATGAACCGCCCTGATTCTGTTTTTTGCAGCTAACACTTTGTCTTTCCATAAAACAAGCGGGTGGGCTTTTCTGAGAAAACCGAGCGCGCCGTATTCTTCGCATAACGCGGAATAACCGGCTTTTGGCGCGGAACAGGGAGGCGGCGAAGATCGCGAAGCTGCGTCTGAAAATAATTCGCCGTTTGTTTCTCCGTTTTTTACGCCCGGTTTTCCAAGCAAATAACGGGCTTGCAGATAACGCGGCAGCCCGCCTGATATGCTGTCAAAAACCCCAGCGGGGCAGAGCGAAACAATATCATCGCGGGAAAGTTTAACGCGCTGTGAAAAATCATCGATGGATAAAAATTTTCCTTTTCTTTTGCGCTCTTCCATTATTAATTTTGCGCCGGATACCGAAAGCCCTTTAACCGGCATGAAGCCGATCACAACAGTTCTGTCTGTTCCGTAATAATGCCAGTTGGAAATATTTACGTCAGGCCCTTCCGTGGAAAGCCCCATCCGCCTGACTTCCGCGATATAGGCGTGGGGGCGGTAATATCCGCCCTGATTTGAAAGAACCGCCGCCATAAATTCCGCGGGGTGGTGAACGCGCAGATAAGCCGATTGAAAAGAAACCATCGCGTAACTTGCGCTGTGCGGTTTGCAAAATGAATATCCGTCAAATGAAAGCATCATAGCCCAGATTTCATTTATTGTTTTTTCGTCCACGCCGTTTTTCCGGCAGCCGCCGTAAAATTGTTTTTCGTATACTTTCAGTTTTTCGGAACCGGCTTTTTTCGCGATTATCTTGCGCAGTTTATCCGCGGAAACTTCGTCAAAGCCGGCGAGCGCGATCGCCGTTTTGCTTACGTCTTCCTGATAACATAAAATGCCGTAAGATTCATCGAGTATTTTTTTCAGGCGCGGGTGCAGCGGATCCCATTTTTTTCCCTTAAGGCGCCTTACATATTCGGAAATAAATTTATTTGCGGCGGGGCGTATTATGCTGGAATGAATGACGATATGATCAAAATCACCCGTGCCTGTTTTTTTCTGAAGCTGCCGCATCGCGGGGCTTTCGATGTAAAAAACGCCGATGCTGTCGCCCCTTGCCAGAGCTTCGATCGTCCGCGGATCATCTGCGGGCCGCCATGTATTTTGATCGATATGTATACCGTTATCTTCAAGATTTTTAAGCACGTCGCGTATAACAGCCAGCGACCTGTTGCCAAGCAGATCGATTTTTACAAAACCCGCGGCTTCGGTTCCTTCCTTTTCCCAGGCGAGAAGCGGAAAGCCTTCAAGCGATTTTTCGACCGGCGCGTAACGGTTTACGGGCTGCGGGGTGATTACGATGCCTCCGCAGTGCATTCCAAGCCCGCGCGGCAGGCCTTCGATTTTCGCGGCGATTTCGTATATTTCCCGCCAGAGCGGATCGATATTTTCTTCCTTTTCGCGAAGGTTGAATATTTTTTTTTCAAGGCGGGAAATCGCGGCGTCCGTAAACCCGTAAGCCTTGGCGGTTTCGCGTAACGCGGATCGCGAACGGAAAAAAATGTGATTCGCAACCCTTGCGCAGTGATCAGAGCCGAAATTTTCTATTACCGCTTTTATGATTTCGTCGCGCTCGTCCCACGCGAAATCAACATCGATATCGGGAGGATCAGGGCGCGCGGGATTTAAGAAACGTTCAAAGTAAAGGTTATACGCAATCGGATCGACATTCGTTATTCCAAGCGAGTATGAAACGATTGAAGCGGCTCCGGAGCCGCGCCCGCATGTTCCACCGCCTTTTGCGGCAGTCATCGAAACAATATCGTCCATGCGCAGAAAATAAGGGGCGAATCCCATTTTTTCGATTATTTCCAGCTCGTATTCAATGCGTTCAATTTCCATGTCGCCGAGTTCGCCGTAACGCGAAGCCGCCCCCGAATAAACCCTGCTTCTGAGATTGGCTTCCGGTTTTTCCCCGTATGAAGGAAAAATTAAACCGTCTGATATTTTATTAAAGCTACAGATTTCCGCGATTTCTTCCGTTCCCCTTGCGGCTTGCGGCCATGAATCAAGAAAGCTTTTAAGTTCGGTATTTGTTTTTAAAACGCCTTTTCCTTCCGCGATTGTATCGCAGGGGTCAAGGCTGCCTGTGGTTTTGTTGAGTCCGATTGCGCGTAACACCCTGTGAACGGCATAATCGGATTTTTCCAAAAAGGCGGACGCGTCAATAAAAGCGGCGGGAAGGTTCAGTTCTTTTTGAACGCCAAGAACGCTTAAATTGTCAGGCGTAACCGCGCAGTAAAGGCGTTTTGTTTTATCCGCGCCGCGCGAAAGTTCCCGCAGCGTTTCTTTGCTTGATGAAGCAAGAACAAGACCGGCGGAATCTTCGCGCAGCAGTGCCAAGGGATCGAATTTTTTTGTATCCCTGTTTCGTATTGAAAGTATTTCGCATAATCTGCTGAATCCGGCGCGGTTTTCCACAAAGCAATAAATGGAATGCTGAGTAAGTGCGGCTCCGATAACCGGACGGATATTGCGCTCGTTCGCCGCTTCCAGAAATGAATGAAGCCCGTACAGATTGTTCAGATCGCAGATTGAAACCGTCTTAACCCCGAAAGAAGCCGCCCTGTCAAGCAGCGCTTCGGGCTTATGAACGCCGTAGTGAAATGAATAAGCCGAGATAAGTCCAAGCTTGATTTGCATATTTTTATTCGCATTTTTCAGAAATAATTAATTGCAGCTAACGCAAGCCCGCGGGTGACTTTGCCGGTTCCGTAGCGTTCCTGTATTGAATCGACCGCGTCCTGAAGCCTGCGGTTTTTTGTTTCTGTTTCCGGTTCGAATAAATCGGGTTCAAAACCCAGCGGCGTAAATCCTTCAAGGGAAAGGGAGACAGACCTTATTCTTATTCTGCGCGAAACTGTTTTCTTTAAAATTCTCTGCGCAGCGGAGACTATATCGCGGTCAAGTACGCAGGGGCGGCGCGGCTTTTCCTTTCCTTCCTCCTTTATTCCGTCCGAATAAAAAACGCTTAAACTGATTTCTGACGCCCCGAATTTGTTTCTGCGCATCTGAAGACCCGCGTGCCCCGCAAGGGAGATTATCGCTCCGCGCATGACAAGCTCGTCAATTACATCGTCCTGAAAATCGGCGCGGCTTTCGATAGCCCTGTTTGCCGTCATGACAGGGGAGTTGTCTATGCCAAGCGCGCTGTCCCGGAGCAGGATGCCTTTTTTCCCGAAAAGCGAAAGCGCTTCGCTGTCGGAAAGGCAGGCAAGTTCCCCGATTTCGGAAAAACCTGTTACGCGGATTGTTTTCATCAGCGAACGGCCAAGCCCCGGCAGCAGGGCAATGTCCTGATGCGAAAGAAAAGAAGCTTCATCCCCCGGGCGGATTTCGATAAGGCCTTCGGGGCGGATTGTCCTGCTTGCCACCTTGCAGACAAGTTTGCTTGTTCCGGTCGCGGCAGCCGCGGCGAAATTTATTTCATTCATGATTTCATTCTGAATGCGGCAGACGCAGTCGGGCGGAGAGCCGAAAAGCCGGCGCGTCCCCGTGATGTCAAAAAAGATGTTTCCGGCTCCGTCATTCTGCCACGATGGCGCATAACGGCTGATCACCTTTTCAAAAATATTGTTGACGTTCCGGCAGGCCGCGGGGTCAGGATCGATGACAGTCAGTTCTTTTACGAGCTTCTGCGCCGCGGCGATTGTCATTCCGTCTGTTATGCCTTCCTTCATGGCGGCGGGAGACACGCCGGCGGCTACAGCCTGCCCGCCTGTTTTTCCCGCGATTATGAAAGGCCGCTCTTTTAACGAAGGGGTTTTAAAGGCCGCTATCGCCGCGTGAAAATTAATAAAATTTATGTGAGCCAGGTTTTCTGTAGAGCAGGGAGTGAGGAGTGAGGAGTGAGGAATGGGGAATGAGGAGAGATTACTCATTATCGCGCAGTAATTCCTTCAAGACAAGGGCGTTCTTCACTGCCTGTCCCCTTGCGTGATTGTTAAAATAAACGAGTATTTTATCGGCTTTTACTACAATGCGTTTTATTCTTTCGGCGGCGGCTTTTAGTTCATCGTCTGAATAAAGATAATCGTACCTTGCGCGGCTGTCAGAACCCCACCATGTGTCCGCGTTCCGGCCGTGCAGGCGGAAGTACGCGACGGGAGAAGTGTGAACGTCAAGAACATGCGGCAGACCTTTCAAGTCCGGCGAGTCGGTGCTGACATAGGCGACTTCGCGCTTTTTCAGCTCTTCAATGACGCGGTTGCTGGTCCACTCGTTGTTCCGGAATTCCACGGCTGACGGGATGCCGCTGAATTCCGTCAGAACGTTCGCAAGGTGGCGGCGGTTACCGGTTTCGTAATGAAACGAAAAGGGAAATTGAAACAAAACGGCATCCAGTTTTCCTGATTCCCGCAGGGGTTCAATGGCGGCAATGTAGGTTTTCGCTTCATCCCGCCATTTATTGGGATCCACTTTGTGCGTTATGGTCTGGGGAACCTTTATCGAATAGGTGAGATTTCCGGCGTTCGGCGTCTGCAGCATCCTTTCAAGCTGCTGCGCGCTTGGCATTGTATAGTATGAAAAGTTCAGTTCGACCGTAGAAAAATTGCCGGCGTAAAAAGCCAGAAAATCTTCCTGTTTTGTCTTTGGAGGATAGAACGGACCCACCCATTCATTGTAAGAATATCCGCTTGTTCCGATGCCGATTTTTCCCATACAATAATACTATACTATTGTATAGGCTTTGTCAATAGCTCACCCTATTAAATTTATAAAGTGCATGGCAAGCATGCAGATAAAAGTCAGGCAGAAACCAATTCCGGTAATAAGGTGATAAACATTTTTAAATCTGTTAAAACTGTAAAAACACATAATTGAAAGATATAAAAACATAATGGCAAGATAATCATAATTGAAAATCACCCTGTCCGTTCCGTTTAAAAAAGAAATGACAATGTTTGTTATTAATAAAATTATGCAAACGGCTACAACTACAATTATGCCGATAGTCATGATTTTGTTCGTTATTTCAAATTCTTGTTCGTCTCTTTCAGTTTCCATTTATCATTTTGTCTCCTTATCTTAAGTATAATATAAATTTACCCTGAAATAACAATTACTTTTATTTAATAGGTTATTTATAGGCGGGACAGCCCGCGGTTAAAAAATCGCTTGTTTTAATATGTGTTTTTTATTAGAATTAACCGGGTATTCACATGACAGGTTTTTCTTTTTATTAATGAACTTTCTTTCTTTTTGATGTGAATACTAAACCTTATTTCAAAGAAGCGGCGCTAACCCACAGGAGAAAACTCAGGAAGAGTCGAACCAGAGGTTCGGTGCTCAGAAGCCCACCACACTAAAATAATCCGAAATCAAAGAGTAATACAAGAAAGATTTACTTATTTTAGCGCGGGATTTTTTTCGAGCTAATTGTTATTGTTTTATTCGCTGGTCTCCTTCGCAGCGAACTCCTGAAATGTTTTCCCCTGCGGGCTAGCGCCGCTCCTTTCAAGTTAAATATATTGGTATTCACATCAAAAAAATAACGGTTATTCATGTTATAAAACATAAGTACTTATTTGCAGACAGGGAAAGCTGCTGACCGAAAAAACATTTTTGGGCATCTCCGCTGGAGAGACAGGTGTTTTGTCTTATTCAAATGATGGAATGTAATGTTAAGTTGATTCTTTATATAATAAAGAATCAACACATATTTGGAATATTGAAACCAAATAAGACAAAACAACAAGGCTCGTAAGCGGGTTCTCCCAAAGTTTTTTCGGACGGCAGCTTTCCCTGTCTGCAGATTAGTTAATTTTTTGTTAATAGACTATCACTCAAAAATAGCAGATTCTGCCAAAAGTTTTGCCTGCACACAGACTGCTCCTGCCTGCGGGTATAAATGAAGCTGATGTACGCTTTGCCTTCGATAATAAATTGTACGATGAACGGCTTGATGATAGCGATGGCGAAGATGACATTAACGCTAAATATTTACTTATTGGATTTGATCGTAATACTAATCTTATTGAAGTGTTGTATAATGTCATTAACGAAAATTCAATTAAGGTGTTCCATGCGATGAAGTGCAGAAATATATACTTGCCTTTATTAAAGAACAGGAGTAAATAATGCCTGAATTAACCGAAGAGGAATATGACGCTCTTGATGAATATTACACAAAGAATCCGCCTGCAGTAAATCCGTCAAAAAACGGAACAGGTTTTTTCTCAAAAAGAATAGCTGCTCATTCTGTAACGATAGATTCTTTTTCTGCAAATTATCTCTTCTCAAAAGCGATGTCCGCGCATAAAACGCCCGCGGAAATAATTAACGACATGATTCAGCGGGAAATAACCGCCGCGATATAACTGCCGGTTTTTTAGCGCCTGCGCGCCAGCGGATTTTTTTACCTTTATTCATACCTTAAAGCTTCAATCGGGTAGAGTCTTGCGGCTTTCAGCGCGGGATAAAAACCGAAAACTATGCCGACAATAACGGCGAATAAAGCGGAGATTGCGACAATCATTGGATTTATCAATGTTGGAATTCCGATATCTTCCAGTATTTTACAGGCAAGGAATGCCAATCCGATTCCAAGAATTCCGCCCATAAGGCTTAGGATTACGGACTCTGTTAAAAACTGAAAGAGGACGTCTATCTTGCGCGCTCCTACCGCGATTCTGATGCCGATTTCGCGGGTGCGCTCTGTTACGGTAACGAGCATTATGTTCATGATGCCTATGCCGCCGACAAGAAGTGAAATCGCGGCGATTGCGGTTAAAAGTCCTGTAAGGATTCTTGTTGTTTCCGAAGCTGTATTGATTGTGCTGGTCTGATTCGTGATCGCGAAATCGGAATTTATTCCGTCGGGGATTTGACGGGATTCGCGCAGAAGCAGTTCGATCTCCCTTTGCGCCGCTTCCATGTATTCTGAACTTTTCACGCTCATTATGATATTGTTTACATACTGCGAATTGTTAATGCGCGTCATTGCGGTGTCCAGCGGGACAAGAATTAAATCGTCAATATCCCTTCCGTCAATATCAGCGCCCCTTGATTCCAAAAGTCCGATGACAGTAAAGTAAATGTTTCCGATTCGTATTTGCTGAGACAGGGCTTTTTCAGGATCGGTAAAAAGATTTTCCGCCGTGGTGCGGCCAAGAACCGCTACAGTGTTCCGGGTTTCCAAATCTTCTTTATCAAAAAAATATCCTGAATCTACAACCCAGTTGCGTGCCTTTAAAAAATCAGGTTCCACCCCTTGAAGCCTTACTGTTATATTTCCGTCTCCGCCTGATACGCTTGCGTTGTTGATTTGAACGATGCCGGAAATTGCTTCCGCAAAAATCGCTTCATCGCGGAGCTTATCAAGGTCTTCCCTGCTGAACGCGCTCCTTCGCGTGTATGTCGCCTGCACATTACGTCCCGGCGGCCGGTGATTGATCTGCAGCAGATTGGTTCCCATTGCTTTGATTTTATCTTCAATGACGCGCTGCGATCCTTCGCCCATCGCGACCATAACGATTACTGAGCCTACTCCGATTATAATTCCCAGCGAAGTAAGAAGGCTGCGCATCCGGTTGCGGAGAATCGAACGCAGACAGTTAAGCAGTTGAAACATAATATTCATGTTAAAGCCTTTCCCGGATTATGACCTGTTTGCCTTCCAGATGTTCCGCCGATACGATCTCCGTTAGATTTCCCGTGACGACTCCCGTTTGAACCTGTATTACTTCAAGCTTGCCTTCATCGTTGAAATACCAGATGTTGCGGTAAACGACAACGGTGCGCGTCCCCCTGCCTGACGGCGGAAGCGGCGTTGGTCTTGTTCTGGCTCCCGTTAAAAGCGCGACCAATCCCGAGCTTGAGTTCTGCGCGGCGCCTCTGTCCGAGAGCACCTGCAGGCGTTCTTCAATCGCGGCTTCCTGCTGCTGTTCATCCATGTTCGCAAGGCTTGCGATAAATTCCATCTCTTCAATTTGATCCGAGCTTAAACCTGAAGGCTGATAGCGCAGCGCGGCGTTCGAGATTACTACAACGTTTTCTCTCTGCTGCACGATAAAATTTACAGCGCATGTCATTCCGGGATACAGTAATCCGTCATGATTCTCCGCGCTGATTATCACTGTGTATGAAACAACATTGCCTGACACTACAGGCGTCATTTTTATGGTTTCCACAGTTCCTGAAAATCTTTGTCCCGGCAGGCTCTCCAGAGTGAAGCGGACAGGCTGTCCTTTGTGAATCGAAACAACGTCAAGCTCGCCGACAGAAGCCGTTATCTGCATCTCTCTTAAATTTTCGGCAATGGTAAAAATATTACTGGTTGCAGAGTCCACCACTGTGTCGCCTGCATTTATATTGCGGTTTAATACAATGCCGTTAATGGGCGATGTGATATACGCGTATTGATTAATTTCCGTTTCTAAAACCAGCAGATTTGTCTCCGCGACTTCAAGTTCCGCCGCAAGGTTTTCCAGGGAATTCTGGCTGCTTTTTAATTCATACTCGGAAATTAAATTCATTTCCGCGAGCGATTCCTGAGTCCTGTAGTTCATTAGCTGCAATTCGTAATTCGCTTTCGCTCTTCTTACCGAAGCGGCCTGCTGGCTCAATTTAAGCCGCAGCACGTCTGTATTAAGTTCCGCCAATATCTGTCCCGCTTCAACTTCTTCATTATCATTTACATACACTTTTTCTACCTTGCCGCTCATGCGCGGTATTACCCTGACTACCGCGACAGGATTGATTGTGCCGCTTGATGTAACCGTGCGTTCAAGATTACCTCTGCGTATTGTAGTGTATTCATAATTGGCTGCCGCGGTTTTCGATCCGCTGCATCCAATGATGTTTCCCGCGAAAAATAAAATCAAAACAGTAATGATATACTGCGAAAAACAATTTTTTTTCATTGCAGACCCCTTAAATATTGCCGTTATATTAAATAGTTTTACTATATTTTGCAAAAAGTTCCTGGATGCTTTGAATACCCAGCTTTCTGTACATATTCTTCTGATGATGATGAACTGTTTCATAACTTATTTTCAATGTATAGCCGATTTCCTTGGGCGAAGTGCCTTTAAGCAGCAGTGTAAAAATTTCCTGTTCTCTCGGCGTTAAATTCAATTTTTCCTTTTTATTGATTTCTTCTGTTTCTACCAGCGGTTTGGAAAATTCTTCCATGTCGCGCAGATATAATCCGTCTGTCCAGTCAGCTTCAAAAAGCCTTTTTTGTATAAGCGGCATAAATAAAAGGCATAAACTGACAAGAACAAGAACTACAGCGAAAGCGAGAAATTTATTCGGCGTTTCAAAATAATTAAAGTATACGGAAAAAATTCCTGAAATAACAAAATACTGTATAAAAAAAACAAAGCAGTATATTCTGAACATTCTGAGCGATTTGCTTCTTTTGATCGCGCCTGCGCACATATAACAGATTATTATATAACCTAAACTGTCGCCGAGTCCGTATATAAATGAACCTGATATAATCGCTATTGATGTATCAAGTAAAAGAGCGCCAAGGCCGAACAAGGTAAAAGCCAGAAACATCACCCAGATATATAACGCGCTCTTTCCTTTAAATAACTGAATAATAATGATTATTCCGATTGATATAACGGTTCCCATTCCAAAGGCAAAACTGGAAACGCTGTTTTCTGACCATTCGATGTAATTGCTCATGCACATTATCATGTAATGAACAACGCCAAGACCTATAACAAAAGGAACTCCCGATCCTTTTCCGCCGCTGTCTGTGTTAATGCTAAAACCGCCGCCGCGCGGACGGCAGAAAAACACAATGACAAGAAAGACCGCCATTACGGCGGCTCCCGCCCATGTATTATCCGCAGAATGAAAATCAGGAAAGATGTTCCATGACGCGTAATAAAATCCGTAGTAAAGCTGAATAATGATCATACCCGCAAGGCGTTCAACATTGTTTAACGCAAAGCAGAAAAGGAAAAAAGCGCAGGCGGTGCAAAGTCCGCAGGTAAATTTTAACGCCATGTAAAGCGCGAACTGCCAGAAACCCATCGGCGTATAAATCAATATAAACAAAATTAAAACAGCAAGAGCCGCCGATATCCTGAGTAACGGTAGAATAAATTTTTTGGGCGTAAAGCTCAGGATAAGCCAGCCAAGACCAAGCATAAAAAACATCAGCTCGTTGGTCGCAAAACCGCCGAGCGCGATGCTGTGTCCGTAATACCGCAGATTTCCTGTAATGACAGAAAGCGGGAAAACCAGCAGAACAGGAAACAATGCGGCCCTGATATTGCGAAATGACAATTCATCGCGGGTTTGGAGAAGGCTTTTTATTGCACCTAACATATTATGCAAAACATTACGCTCCTATAATTCTGACAGCGTGAACTTTTATATGAACCTGTCCGCGGTTTACCTTGACCTCCCCGTAAATTTCAATCCTGTCATTTACGCTGACAGAATATCCGCGCCATTCCTTTGATCCAATCTCGATTGAAATTTCTCCTGCCGTGTCGCGGAATAAATAATTTTTACCGGATAATGAACTTACAATATTTCCCCTTAAAACAACCCATGAGTCATGCGGCAGAATTTTCGCTTCGTTAATTGTGACGGGTTGTGCTATTGTAACAGGCTGGCCTGCAAGACGGTTAACCCTTCCCGTTCCTGTTATCGCGTGGACTTTAATATGAATCTGCCCGCGGCTGATTTTTACTTCTCCGTAGATTTCAACTCTGTCCTGCGCTTCGACAGCAAGCCCGCGCCATTCTTTCGGCCCGATGTCAACTGCAATGTCTCCTGTCGAATCGCGGAACGTGTACTGCCTTCCGCCGGGCAGCATATTGATTATATTTCCGGTTAATACAACCCATGAATCATGGGGCAGGGTTCTGGCCTGACTGACAGTAATAAACTGGCCGCTTATTACAGTCAGCCCGTCATAACCGGGCCCTGTAAAACCCTGCCCGTAAACAACGACAGTTGTCAGCAGAAGCAGCATATAATAAAAATATTTTTTCATAAGGACGCTCCTAACAAGACATTCAGGAAAACCTGTCTGGGCTGCCGCCCAAACGGGTTCCCGTAAATTTTATCATAATTTTCTGATGTATTTTACATGCACTTCAGGCATATAACTGTTTTTCGGCCAATGGACTTCACCGTAAATTTCCACAGTATCGGACGCGGAAATGGTTACGCCCTGAAACCATAAATTCTGCCATTCCTTATTGCCGATTTTTACAAGGACATCCCCTGACGCGTCGCGGAAAATATAAAGGTCTTTCCCGCCGTAAAACTGGATAATGCTTCCTTGAATGACAATCGGCATTTTATGTCCGTATGTCCATGCCTGAACCACAGGAACAGCTTGCGTTCCATATCCGTATCCATATCCGTACTGACCCGGAACAATCTGGCCCGGAACAATTTGACCGGGGATAACCTGACCGGGAACAATCTGACCCGGTATAAACTGGGCAAAAACGACGCCTGTTGTCAGGAACATTACCAGACAGCAGATGATTGTAACAAACCCTGAACGGGTTGATTTTTCAGCATACTTTTTCATAAGTATACCTCCTAAAATTGATTCGCGTACTCACGATACGCTTATATCAAAAATATACGTCCTAAAAAAAACATATACAAATCACCAAATTAGGTGAGTTGAGCAAAATTTGACTGTTTTCCCCCCTTTTTTACCTGCCAAATCAGGGGATATTAGCTTAAATTTTTGTTTAAATTGACATTCACACTGTAAATAACTATGTTCCGCGATAAATATGCCTGAATCTTCATTTGATGGGAAATATTTAGAAGTAATAAATATTATAGACAAAAAAATTATTTATCTTATAATTTAGTTATGAAAAAAAACAAACATTTATATTTTTTTCTTATTATTACAATATTAGTTTGCTGTTGTAAAAAACAAAATGAAATGGATGAAATGGATTCATATAAAAATCAGAATGAAATAGATATGGATGATTTAGAAACAAAATGGGGTCCTGATTATTTAAAATTTGAAGAAGAGTATATAATTGATCTTGAATATAAGGTAAATTCCGATAGTATTTATAATATTATATCTAGTTTTAGTTCTTCTGATGATTTTAAGCCTGATATTGTTTTGGGGCATAGTTTTTATTTGCCAGAAAAAGTATATATTATAAGAAGTATTGACGAATTAGAATCTGTTAAATTAAATCCAATAGATCCTAATTGGTTTCAAGATTTAGATTATAATTTCTTTAATGAAAATATTTTAGTATTAGTATTTGTCAGGCATAAAATATCAGAATATATAAAAAACTGGAATATTATAAATAATGAAGGGAAATATTTATTTAAAGTTGAAACCTGGGGGCAATATAAAAATTTAATTTATATTCCAAAAATGGAAGCAACTTTATTTTTTATAAAGATAATGAAATAAAAACGCAACCTCGCCTAACAAACGGTAAGCGCCTATCTGCTTCGCAGATAGGACACCACCCATTCGGGCTGGTAAAATTTAAGTTATTTAAAACGTTAGGCGACATTAGAGCTAAAAATAATAGTGAAAAATTAAAAAATATAAGGTATTGACTAACAAAGGAGAATAGTTTATTATACAATTCAACTAATTTTTGGAGGATTTTATGATAAATTTAACCCAAGATTTAAAATCTGTTTCTTATGTAAAAGATCATACAATGGAAATATTAGAATATGTGGAAAATTCACGCGCTCCAATTGTTATAACTCATGATGGTGAAGCTAAAGCTGTAATTATAGATATAGAAAGTTATCAAAAAACTATTAAAGCAATAAATTTAGCAAAATTGTTAAGTTTTGGTGAAAAGGATATAAAGAATGGGAATTTAATTTCACATGAAGATGCGAAAAAGATATTTGAAAATACATTAACTGGAAAAAATTAATGAGGAAGATAGATTGGACACCAGATGGTATAGATTCATTAAATGAAATACTTGATTATTATAAGTATCAGGCAGGAGAAAGTGTAGCAAATAATATTTATAAAAAAATAATAAAAGAAATAAATTTATTAGAAGTTGAAGAGTTTAAAACAAAACAAACACAGGAATTAAAAGATATTGGAATATATAATGTATATGAATTAACAATTAATCCATGGAAAGTATATTACAAAATATCTGATGATAATAAAGGAGCTTATAATTTATTTGTTTTAGATGGAAGAAGAAATATAGAAGAAATATTAATTTCAAAGGTAATAGATAATAAAATATAAAAACGCACCACCCGTTCGGGCTGGCAAAACGCCATTTTACAATACGCGAAAAAAAACGGCGGAACACGAACAAAAGCCCGCACCGCCGTTTTTATTAAAGTGAAATAAACTATTTATTAATTAAGATGTTTGAAATAAAGATAAAGTCCTGTGTTATGTCTAACTTCATATTTTTTATCTTGTTTGTTAGATACCCAATTTTTTTCGGTACCCGTAATTGTTCCAAAAATAGGACTAACAGCTGTTGCAGTAATAACATATTTTTTAGGATAAAGAGTAAAAGTTTCAGATTTATCTTGCTCTATGGTTACTCTTGCGACTTCTTTGCCTCCTTCCTCTTCCGTAATGACCACTTCAATATTATTCCACACACCTCCATTGACATAATCCATTTTGTTAATAATAGTGATATTTCCCTAAGGATCTCCACACCCTGTAAACGCCAGTACAGACACCAGCAAAATCCCGATAAGTCCTGCCGCCAATAAAATTCTTTTCTTCATTTTAAAACTCCTAAAAATGGAATAAAATACCCATACAGGCATTTATTAATTTAAAACGACCTCATCACGTATATGTGGTATCTTACCATATTTATTAATATATAATAATAAGAGCCGTCTTTTACTTTATGATTTTCAAATCCGACAGGGCTTTTTTTAAGACAGCTTCGCTTGCGGGAGCAAGTTTGCCTAGCGGAAGGCGGGCGGGGCCGCCGGGAAAGCCTGCCCATGTAAGAGCCTGCTTGATTGGAACAGGATTTGTTTCTATAAAAGCGGCTTTAATAAATGGAACCAGTTCAAAGTGGATTGCGCGGGCTTCTTCCAATCTGCCTTCGAGCGCCGCTTTTGTCAGCGCTTTAACTTTTGCCGGTAACAAATTTGAAACGACAGAAATAACGCCGTCGCCGCCCAGCGCGATAAGAGGCAGCGTAAGCGGATCGTCGCCTGAAAGAACAGAAAATTTCCCGCCTGCCTTTTTTTTCGGAACAGCGATGTCTCTGATAGTATCGCCGATTTGCACAATGTCGCCTGATGATTCTTTTACGCCCGCTATGTTCGGTATCTGCGCGATTTTTTCCATGAGCTGCGGCGGAATATTTCTGCCGGTGCGTGACGCGATATTGTAAACAATGATCGGGATTCCGGCATTTGCCGCCGCTTCAAAGTGGCGGATTAATCCGTCATCATTAGGTCTGTTGTAATACGGAGTTACAACTAACGCCGCGTCCGCGCCTGTTTTTTTCGCGCGTTCCGTGTATCTAATCATGTGCCTTGTGTCGTTTGAGCCTGCGCCGACAATGACCTTGATTTTTCCGGCGGCTTCCTTTACGGCAATTTCGATCAGTTTGTCTTCTTCTTTATCGTCAAGCGTGGGATTTTCGCCGGTTGTTCCAAGCGGAACAATTCCGTCTATTCCTTCCGCAATCTGGAACTGTATAAGTCTTCTGAAACCGTCGTAATCAATTTCACCTGAATCTTTCATCGGCGTTATAAGCGCCGTATACGCTCCCCTGAACTCTGTCATATCAACCCCTGAATAAATCTTTCATCATATCGTCGATTGTGAAAACGCCGCGCCGGTTTTTTTCTGTCAGCCATTTTGCGGCGTGAACCGCGCCTTGCGCGAAACCTTCGCGGCTGCGGGCAGTGTGCGTAATTTCGATTGTATCCGCAGATGAGTCAAAAAACAAGCTGTGAGTTCCCGGAACATTTCCCATTCTGAGGCTCGGAAAATGGATTTCGTCCGCTTCCGGTTTTCTGTTCATTGTTTCCCAGACAATTTTTTTCTTTCGTTTAACTCTTGATAACACGCCTTCGGCAAGCGTCTTTGCCGTTCCTGACGGGCTGTCCATTTTTTTATTATGATGCGATTCAAAGCCGCCTACATCGTATTCGTAAAAATTATCCGCAAGCTCCGCGGCGTACCACGCGATGCGGTAAAACATATTCACCCCGATGGAAAAATTTGAAGCCCATATCATCGAGCTGCCGGCTTTTTCCACCGCGTAACTCACTTCGCCCATATAGCTGTGCCATCCTGTCGTTCCTACAACAGCCGGAATTTTTCTTTGCGCAAGAGCGATAATATTTTCTACCGCTTTATCAGGCTGAGTAAATTCTATCGCGGCGTCGACAGAATCAAAATCGGCTTCCGCGATTGTTCCGAACGATTTTACACCGTCCGGTATCGCGAATGAAAACGGATCAACAAGCACGCTGATTTTATGACCAAGCGTTTGCGCGGTTTGTTCTATCATCTTTCCCATCTTTCCGTAACCAATCAATGCTATGTTCAATTTATTAATACTCCTGATTTTCCTTTTACTTACCGGGCGCGTTATTGCGCGTCAAAATATTCCATATGCAGCGCTTTTACAACTTCTTCGGTTTCGTTTTCGTTTACGATAAAACTGATGTTAACCTTGCTTGCTCCCTGCGAGATCATCTGCACAGGCACGCCGATTAGCTGACAGATTCTGAATGTTCTTGCAAGAATTTCCGACGAACGCTTTACATTGCCGATAATCGACACAATCGCTTTTCCAGTTTTAATTTCGACGCTCGCGATTTTACCAAGCTCTTTTTTTACTTCGGATAATTCATAAGAGGCGTCCAGCGTCAGCGAAACTGACACTTCGCTTGTCGCGACCATATCCACAGAAATTTTATGCCTTGCGAAAATTGAAAACACTTCTGCGAGAAATCCGTACTGCCCCATCATTCTTGTAGAAACGATGTCTATAAGTTTAATCGCGCTTTTTGACGTAATTGCCCGGACCGGCGTGGTCTTTTTTGATGTGAGTGTCTGTTCAATTTTTGTTCCCTGCGCGTCAACGTTATATGAATTTTTTACAAGCACAGGCGTTCCTGTTTTCATGCACGGCTGCATCGCCCTTGGGTGAAGCACCTGCGCGCCGAAGTAAGCAAGCTCTGCCGCTTCGTCGTAAGTGACATTCTGAACAGGATGCGCGTTTTTTACGATTCTTGGATCGGCTGTAAGTATTCCGTCAACGTCTTTCCAAACCTGAACTTCATCCGCTTTGCAGGATGCAGCGATCATCGTAGCCGAAAGATCCGATCCGCCGCGGCCGAGCGTTGTTATGTTTCCTTTTTCGTCCTTCGCGAGAAATCCCGTTACAACAGGAATTACATTGCCCTTTACAAGTTTTAACGTTCTTTCCGGAATTAATTCCCAGCTTTCCTTAAGCAGCTCGGCGTTAACAAAATCCGAGCTGGAAATAAAACCCAGCTCCCACGCGTCAAAAGCTCTGGCGTTTAATTTGATCGATTTTAAATACGCCGCCACGATCCGCACTGAAATGCGTTCTCCGAATGAAACAAGGTGATCTTTTGTTCTGGGCGAAAGTTCTCTGATAAGAGCGATCCCGGAAAGCAGGCGTTTTAATTCCTTCATCAAAACTTCAATATCTTCCTGCGCCGGAATCTTCAGTTTTTTCATGGTATCCTGATGCAGTTTATCAACATGCCTGATTTCCGCTCTTCCTTCCTTTAACGCAATGTCTCCCGCTTCAAGAAGATGATCCGTTGTATCTCCCATTGCCGACAAAACAAGCACAGGTTTTTTCGCAAGCTGCGATTTTACAATTTCCGCAACATGGCGTATACGATCCGCGTCCGCAACGGAGCTTCCGCCGAATTTCATCACGATCATGGAAGCGCCGCCTGATATAAAATATTCATCATTCTTCTATTATATTGATAAAAATAACGATGCACAACCGGAACAATTACGGGCAAATTCCGTAAAGAAAAAGGCCGCCCGCGTTCCGCCGCGCTATTGAATAATTTGTGTAACATCATTATCATTGGAGCATGATTGGTTTCCTTATAAAAAAATCCTTTTATGATTTATGGGATAATCTTTTTAAGATTGTCGTTCTTAATCTTGGTTTCTTTGCCTGTTCCGCGATTCCTGTTTTTCTTCCCAGGCTGGGCGCTTTGTTTACCGATTCATTTATCCTTGATATTTCGCTTACAGCCGTCGGGATTCTTATATGCGCAGTCTATCTTTCTGCGGCTTCGCGTGTTGTTAGATCAATTTCCGAATACAGCACTTTTACATTTAAGGAATTTTTAAGAGCTTTTAAAACCGCGTGGCCTGCCGGCCTTGTTATGGGTTTATTTGTGTTTATTCTTTTTTTGATTATTACAATTATTATCCCGTTTTATTTAAGTTTTGAATCGCCGCTTTTGGGTCTTGCGCTTGCCGCTGTTATTTTCTGGTCTGCGATTTTTGCGCTGCTGTCTTTTCAGTTTTATTTCACTGTTACAATCAGGCTGGGGCCCGGCATTTCTAAAAGCCTTAAAAAGAGCATGTTAATCTGTCTTGATAATACAGGTCTTGCGTTTTTCATGATAATCAACAATCTGGTCGCGCTTGTGCTTTCTGTGTTTTTCGCTTTTATGTTTCCCGGCCCCGCGGGCATTCTTCTTTACCTTGACGAAGCGCTTCGCCTGCGTCTTTTAAAATACGACTACCTTGAAGAAAACCCCGAAGCGGACCGCCGTAAAATTCCCTGGGATGCGCTTTTAATTGAAGAGCGTGAAAGAACAGGCTCGCGCACATTCAGAAATTTTATTTTTCCGTGGAAAGATTAATCCGCTGAATATAAATATTTTTCCTTAAAGAATCCCAGATTCGGCGGATACCACGCCGGGTCGATCGCGGCGCCTTTGTAAAGCTCAAAGTCGTCATATATTCCCGTTATTCCCATTCCGCCTTCTTGCGGCTCATTGCTGATAACAAGATCGTACTCAATGCCAAATCTTGACGCGATGTTTCCTTTTTCATATTCACCTGAAATTTTTAAATATTCGTCATCTGTAAGGGGTCTTTCTATAAAAATATTATATTGATTAAACATATAAGCGGATTCCTGCTTTGCCGCAAGCGGTTCGTTCATTTTTGACATGAAAACTTTTCCGTTTTCTTCCGAATATATCTGGTTAAAGCCGCCTGTATAATTTCCGTAATCATCCGCTGATTCGTTAAGGTATACGGAAATACTCACTTCGTCTTTATTTAATAAAATTTCATAGCCGCCTATTATGATAAAACCGCTTTCAAACCGGAAACTTTGTATCTGGTAATCGCCTATGTATTGAACCGGTATGCAGAAGGAACGGCCGCTTTCGTTTTTTAAAAGGAAAATCGATAATGTGTTGTTCAATGAAAAATCATTGTTATGCGCGCGCTGTGCGGTTACGCAGCCGAAGCAAACAGCCGCCGCAAGAAATGTCAAAATCAATTTGATAATATTTTTCATTACAATGTTCCCTATTAATTTTTTGTTGAAGTTTGTAAAGAGACTTTAATTTTTAACGCAGGCTTATTCCAAGGCAGCCCGCGACAGCCCTTTCCTGCCCGGGGATCATGCCGTGAACAGGCGTGTTTACCACGCTGACATTTCCGTCAGGGTAGCGCATCGCGAGCGCGCTTGAGCCGCCGCCGTCAAAATTTATTCCGTTATGTGAACCAAGCGCTTTAAGGATCGCCGCGGTTTCTTCTTCTGTGCTGCCCGCGCTGGCTGTTCTTCTGCCGTCAACAACAAGCAGAACAAGGAATCTGCCGTCCTGCGATATACCCGCCGCGCTGCGCGGATGCCGCGTTTCGCTGTTCTGCGCGATCATTCCGTTTACAAGTATCTGATGAAAACCACCCACCGCGTTTTCGATATATTCCGCCGAATCCTGAATTGAAGACTGCCTGACAACCGCCGCCCTGACCGCTTCAGGGTTTTCTTTTTTGTAAAAAACAAGCGCGTCATAACGGCGGTTGGCGGGGGAGAGCGTTACGCCGTCAGAAATTACAATGCCAATATTTTGAATCGGCTGGCCTTCCGCAGTGGTATTTATATTGAACGGAACTGTATTGATGCCGGCGGCAAGATTGTTGCCGCGCACAAAGCTGGAAACCTTAACGCTTGACGCGCCGTTTGCGTCCTGCGCGCCGGCTCTTACGACAATCCCGACGCCGGGCGCGTCAAGATCGATCCTGAGCGCGTAAAATTCAAGGCGCGGGTTTGTAATTTTTCCGTGAAAATAATCCATGCCTTCGGCGTAATGCTGCCATTGCGGCTGCACTGCTTCAACTTCCGGAAAAATCAGCGGCAGGATAACTCCCGCGGAAACGGGAGAAAGGGTAGAGCATGTTGTCAGTATTATTATCGTTACAAACGTTAAATAAATCTGCCGCCGGAATTTATTTCTCAGGCGGGGCATACTGTTATACTTCGCCTGATTAAATTTTTCCTGATGGCTTTTACGCGGTTTTCTAATATTCACCTTTTCCCTTGCGGTTCCTCTTTAACAGCTTGCGGGCATTTGCTTTTTTCTTCCTGTTAAGAATTGTGGAGGGTTTTTCATAATACTCCCGCTTTTTGAACTCGCGGATGATGCCTTCTTTTTCCACCATGCGTTTAAAACGTTTAATGGCTTTTTCCAGCATCTCGTTGTCATCAACTGTGATGTGCGCCAAATTAAATCACCTCCTTTCTTATAATATAATACTTTTTTGTTCACATATCCTGTATTCCGTAAAGTCTACCGATTATGCTGTTTTTGTCAATCAGGGGGCGGATTAGAATCGACTCCGGATCGGTGTTTTCCGTGCTTACCCTTAATTCCCAGTGAAGATGCGGCCCTGTGGAAAATCCGGTTGTTCCGACATAACCTATTAGCGAGCCTGTTTCCACTATCTGGCCTTCCTCGGCTATAAGGCTGTCCAGGTGATAATAAACCGAATAAATTCCCGGCGCGTGTTCGATAATAACCGTATTGCCGGAAATAATTCTTGACCGGCTGAGAACAACGCGTCCCCTTCCGCAGGCGTAAACATCCGCGCCTAAAAATGATTCACCGGGAATTTGAGCGCCGATATCAACGCCGGCGTGTATGTTTGTCACCCTGTATCCGTCGGGATAAACATTAACCCTTCGCGCGCCGAACATGCTCGTTTTTCTTGTTGATCCGACAGGCATGATAAACTCGCCTGTGTGATAAACCTGATTTCCCGTTGTTGACAATATCTGCCAGAGCCTGTCCGCTTCGATTGCAAGCTGCGGATCGGGGGTTGTCGCCAAATCTGACATTGCAGGCGTTACATAAAGCATTTCCGATAAGAATACCCTTTCTTCCATTACAACGGGGAATTCCCAGACAAAATCTTTTGTATCTGTAATTCTGATAACCGCGCTGCCGTAGGCTACGGTAGTGGGTACGCCTATAACCGCTGCGTTAAACGAAGGATAACCGTCTTCCGCGGGAACCGTAAAACCGATCGATCTTGCCGCCCTGTTTCCGTTAATAATAAGGTCGGCGTATTTTATGGCGACGCCAAAACCGATTGTTACAGGATCCCCCGGCCGTATTTTTTCAGGCACAATCGAAAAATTATAGGGCGATAAAATTACATCCGCTTCTATCAGCCTGAGAATTAAAGGATCAACCGGCGATGTTTCTTCTGTTAAAACAATTTCTGTTAAATAATTTTCCGCCGCGTTAAACGCTGTTTCTTCATAAACATGATCTTCATTAACTGCGCTGACTCCCGCTTCAACGCCGCCTGAACTGCTGTTATTTGCAAAGTAAAAAATTCCTGTGACAGTTCCCGCGGCGGCAAGAGTAATTCCCGCAATCAGTAAAAATAAATTCCGTTTTATCATATTTGTATCCCCTTAACAGGTTTTTTTAAGATCCAAAACCATTATCTGCGGTATCTCGTTGCCTTTAAAATAATCGCGGTTTAAATTAAAGACAATATCGACTTTGTCATTAACGCCGAACTCCTTGTTCAGCACGCGGTCTGCGCTGTTCCAGTAAAGGGCAGGCCATTTGTGCTTTCCCGCGTCCAATGTCATTTTTACATGCTTTGCGTCAGGCTTGCCGATAAAATTAATATCCTTGATTGTAATATTTTTTGTCATAAAGACAAGCAGTTCATTTTCGCTGCCGTACGGTTCAAATCTGTCTGTAAGTTTTAAAATATCAGGCGACAGATAACTGTGCGGAAGCTCCGCGTCAATGTTGATTATATCGTCGTCTTTTTTTTCTTCAAATTCAATCGCCGATGTTACAAGTTTTAATCTATCCATGAAGGCGTCCCAGTTTTCCATTACCATGCTGAATCCGCCCGCGGCGCGGTGTCCGCCTGAATCGATAAATAAATCAGCGCATTGTTCCAGAAGAGCGCAGATGTTGTAGCCCCTTGCGGAGCGTATGGAGCCTGTGCAGATTTTTTCGCCGACAGAAACCGCCATCGCGGGAACATTAAGAGAGCGGGCGGCGCGCTGCGACATAAGACCTGTAACGCCCTTATTCATTTTTTCGCTGTAGACAAGCGAAAATTTTTCGCCGTATTCCTTAAAGCTGTTATACGCCATCGATTCAATCAAAGCCCATGTTTCTTCTTCAAGGCTCTTTCGCTTTTCATTCATCGAAGCAAGCTCGCCCGCGAGCTGCTCCCTTTTTAATAAATCTTTTTCAAAAAAAAGCTCCGCGGCTGTCTGCGCGCATCCCATTCTGCGCGCCGCATTAATCGCGGGGCATAATTTCCAGGAGATGTCCTTTGCGTCAAAATGGCGGCCCGCGAGATCTAGTTTTTGAAGAAGCTGTAAAAGCCCGCGCCTTGGTTTTTTCTCAAGCGATTCAAGTCCGCGGCGCACAATGATCCTGTTTTCGTCCAATAGCGGCATAATATCGGCGATTGTTCCAAGGGCCGCAAGCTGAAGGTCGGCGTTTTCTTCTTCGTTAACATTGTCCGCGCCGGCGTTTTTTTCCAGATGCCGCGCGTATGAAATAAACAGATTTACAAACACATCAAGTTCGCCGAGTTCCCTGTCCGAATACCTTGCGATTTTTGAAAGTTCCTTGATCCGAAGAAGGCTCTGATTCGCCGCCTGCGGTATCTCCTTTCCGATTTGCGCGGCGATGTCCATAAGCCCGAATTCTACGCCGCTTCCGAAAAGTTTTTTAAATGTCTGTTTATGAAGCGCGGCGTCCCAGCATAAAATATGCTGGCCTTCAAGAAAGGAAGGAAGACGCGTTTCGCTTACAGGAACCGCGCCCGGCACAATTGTTTCAGTTAACGTATCGTACACCTGAAGATTTCTCATCTTCGCGATTTCGATTACCCACGCGTCATTTAAAGGTCTTGTGTTTAACAGACACAGCTGCTGTCCGTAGAGTTCGCTCTTTTGCGCGAAACGGAGCGCGCAGACAAGTTTATATGCGACTCCGCAGCCGGCAAGATTTCTGAAAGGGTAAGCTGAATTTTTTAATTTGGGATTTATGATGACAAGAGCTTCTGGCAGTTCATCCTGCGGCTCATGGTGATCCGTAACTATCACGTCGATATTTAATTCTTTCGCCCTTTTTATTTCCGTAAACCGCGAGATGCCGCAGTCTACTGTAATTATCAGCGTTCCGTCTTTTGCCGCGAAATTTTCAACCGCTTCCAGCGAAAGACCGTACGATTCATCGCCTGTCGGAATGCGCCATGTTACATCCATTCCGGCGTTTTCCAGATAACCCGCAAGAACCGCCGTACCTGTAATGCCGTCTACATCGCCGTCGCCGAATACTAGCACCTTTTCGCCTTCTTCTTTCGCTGCAAGTATTCTTTCCACAGCGTCTTCCATACCGTCAAGCGCGAACGGGTTACGCAGCGATAAAATATCGTCTTCAAGAAAATATCTGATTGATTCGCCTGTATTGCGGCCTCTTCTGGTTAGTATCGATGCGGTTAATGTGTCGCAGCCGTATTTCGCAGAAATTTCTTTTACCTGTTCGGCGGAAATTTCTTTTTTAACCCATTTCATTTATGGTTTATTTTACAGAAAATGCGGATTTATTTCCAGTCTTTATCAAAGCCGTAATCAGTTTCAAATATCAGTTTTTTTTCCGCGCCCGTTTCATCTTTAAAACTTATAATAAATTTTGGCATGCCGCCTGATAACCTTTTAAACCAGTTTGATTCTTTTACAATTCCTGACGAAATGATTTTTTCATTTTGTATATAGATCGATTTTTCTTCCGCCTGATCATTTTCCGCGCGTTTAATAAATGCGTCGAATAGGCTGTATTGCGGAAAATGCCTGAAACGAAAACCGCCTGACGTAAAAATTATCAGCCCCCATATTTTACTCCGTTTGCTTTCATCGAACCTGTCCCAGCCTGATATGTATTTTCCAAGCCCGCGCTTTAAAACTTTTTCGCCTGTGTTTTCTTCGAATTCCTTCCAGAACGCGTCAGGCGCTTTTTCTTTTTTTTCCGTGAACATCAGATGATTGTCCTTGCCGCTGTAATATCGATGCCTTCGCCGAATCTGTCCTGATCGGATTTGTTTTTCGGTTTCCAGCCTTTTATGATAATGTCTCCGGTTTTTACAGGGAGCTTTACCTTCGCCGAATAAATGTCAGCTAACAATTCGTCAATGTATTCGCGGAGACACGGCGACGCTGTTTTTACAGGCACGCGTTTTACAGCGTGTTGTCCGCTGCTTGTCATGTCTTCCTGTATCTGCATTGTCGCAGTTACTGTCCGTTTGGGCGCGCTTATTTCTTCTTTCGCGTATGTTTCGCCGCGTTTGCATTGACTGCCTGTTACGGCAAGGTTATCGTCAACTTCAAGGCGGCATCCTATGGGGCATACAATACAGGTCAGGTTTCTCATAACGTTTCCTAATTTAAATTAAATTCCAGAACGGAATCTGCGTTAATGTTTATATTTTTAAAATCTTCAGGACAAATTTTTATATTGATCATTTCTGACGGCTGGACATGGCGAAGTTTTACGCTGCGTATTGTCTTTTTATTATCAGCGGTTATTTCCAGCGACGCGCCGTTTTTTACAATCATCGGGCGCATATAAATATGGTTCTCCCTGTCCGGCGCTATTTTTGACGGATTCACATAACGCACATTCGCGCCTGCTTTTGCCTGTATCTGCAGCGCAGGATGTTCTCCGCAAAGCCACTTTGCCGCGAACGCGCCCGCGCGCCTGCTTTCTTCGCAGACCCAGTCCGCAAGATCGTGGACATGCAGAACATTTCCGCAGGCAAAAACGCCTTCAATGTTTGTCATTAAAGATGAATCGACAAGCGGGCCGTTTGTTACGCTGTTTAATTCGATTCCTGCGGCGCGGGATAATTCGTTTTCAGGCACAAGGCCGACAGACAGCAGAACCGTATCGCATTTTATGTTAAAACTTTTTTCTTTAGCGGGAATGCCGTTTTCTACAGGCGTTACTTCGATTCCTTCCACGCGGTCATTGCCGAAAATTCCTGTGGTCTGCGAAGATAGATAAAGCGGGATGTTAAAGTCGTCAAGGCACTGAACGATGTTACGCGTCAATCCGGCGGGATACGGCATGATTTCCACCACGGCTTTTACTTTGCAGCCCGCCCAGCTCATGCGCCTTGCCATAATCAGGCCGATGTCGCCTGAACCTATAATTACAACTTCTTTTCCGGGAATGTATCCTTCGATGTTTACAAGGCGCTGCGCGAGCCCCGCCGTAAAAACGCCCGCAGGACGCGATCCCGGTATGCGGATATTTCCGCGGTTTCTTTCGCGGCAGCCCATCGCGAGCAGCACAGCGCGGCAGGTTATTCGCATAACGCCTGACGGGGAAACGCAGTCTAACGCAGAATCGGGAGCGAATTTTATTACGGTTGTGTTAAGATAAACGGCGATTTTGGATTTTATCACGCGCTCAATGAAGCGTTCCGCGAATTCAGGGCCTGTAAGTTCTTCTTTAAATTCATGAAGCCCGAACCCGTTGTGAATGCACTGCATCAATATGCCGCCAAGATGATCTTCGCGTTCAATTATCGCGCAGCTGAAGCCCCTGCTTTCAAGCTCAAGCGCTGCCGCCATTCCCGCGGCTCCGCCGCCGATTACAACGCTGTCGTATTGAATTTCTTTCATAACGCGCCTGACAGTACGCGGCTTTCCGCGCCGTGTTTTGTTACTTCGTTAAACGAAAGATTCGCTTCTCTCATTATTATCCTGATTATCCTGTATGTGCAGAATCCGCCCTGGCAGCGTCCCATCTGCGCGCGGGTAAAATATTTTACCCCGTCTAATGTTGTGTGACCAAGTTTTACAGCCTTTACAATTTCCGCTTCGCTTACATTTTCGCAGCGGCAGACAATGCTGCCCCACGCCGGATCTTCTGCGATATTTTTATCAAGTTCAGCTAACTCAAGTTCCCGCGCGCAGGGATGATTCTCCACATTGGGATTCCACCGCTGTTTTTCTGTTAGCTGCAAACCCATGCCTGCAAGAATATTTTTTACATACTCGCCGATTGCGGGCGACGCTGTAAGTCCGGGGCTTTGAATGCCTGCTACCTGAACGAACGCCGGCGCCTTTGCCGAAGCTTCAATATAAAAATCTTCGTTTAAAGAAGAACCGCGGCTTTCCGCTCCGGTTCCGCCTGCCGAATCAGTTTCAAATTTAATGCATGGGCGAAGGCCCGCGAATGACGTTATTACATCGTTCTGGCTGATAAAGGGAATCAATTTTTTTCCGCTTGCGATTATCTGCTCAAGATGTTTTGCGGTTGTGGAAAAATCACTTTTGTCTTCAACTGCGTCCGCTGTAGGACCGACAAGCACCGTGCCTTCGACAGTCGGAATAACAAGCATTCCTTTGGAAACAGGAGACGGCACAGGAAATACAACACGCGAAGGACATGCCTTTGTGAGCCTGTCAAGAAGAAAGTATTCGCCCTTTCTCGCTTCAATTTTAAATTCTTCCGCGCCGAAAATTTTTGAAACTTCATCGGTGAAAAGGCCCGCGGCGTTTATCACATAACGCGCTTTTATTTCGCGGCATGGCGGATTTGCACTACAGGCGGCGTTTCCGCCGCGGATCGTCCAATAATTTCCGTTATATTGCGCTTCGCTTACCTTGAAATTCGTAAAAAGTTCCGCTCCGTTTTTTACCGCAGATTCAACAAGCGCGAAAACAAAACGGTACGGCTCGATAATTCCGCCGCACGGCGCATATAAACCGCCTACAACATCCCATGACAGCTTCGGTTCAATTTCAAGAATTCTCTGGCGGGAACAAAGCTCAATTCCGGCGCTGTCGTTTTCCAGTCCCTGCCTGTAAAGATGCTCGACAATTTTCATTTCGTCGTGGTGAAGGGCAGCGACAATTATCCCGCATCTTTTAAACGGAAAATTTAATTCTCTTCTTAATTGATCGAACATCAGGCTGCCCTGCATTTCAAGGCGCGTCTTTAAATATTTTTTATTATGATGAAAACCGCCGTGGATAATTCCCGAATTCGCTTTTGACGTCCCCGCCGAAACATCGGCGGCTTTTTCCAGAATCGCGATTTTTATGGAATACGCAGAAAGGCGGCGGGCGATATTCGCGCCTGAAACGCCGCAGCCGATAACAGCCGCGTCAAAAATATCCGGCTGCGATACTGAACTTTCAAAATCCATCGCTTTATTATATGGTCTAAACCGTTTAAATTCCATATAATATGATCATGAGTAGTTCCGCAGACAACGATGAAGGAAACAGGAAAAGGCTGTTTATTAACAGGAGGACAAGCGCCGGCGAACGGGAAAAAATAATCAAGCTGGCGGTTGAGAATCAATGCGATACTCTCGTTTTTTCGCTTAATGACAGTTTCTTTAAATCGCGTAAAGTAAAATATGTTAAATTGATAGAAGACTACGATCTTCATGTTGAAGCTGGTGGGCGCGATCTGCCGCTGCTTCTTCCAAGGCGGCTATTTTTCAAACAGCGCGATTTGTTCCGCATGGAGCAGGGAAGGCGAAGGCCTGCCCATCATTTCTGCCCGACCAATCCCAAAACAACTGAAATCATTTCTGAAAACGCGCGCGTCTTTTTTTCCCGCGCGCTTTCCGGCGTAACATCGCCGCGCGTTTTCCACATTCTTCCCGACGAAGCGCATGAAAACACATGGTGCGCATGCCCTGCCTGCCGCGCGTTCAGACCGGCGGAACAGTACCTGATCGCCGTTAATACAGCCGCCGACGTTCTTGCGAAACTCGATCCTGACGCAAAGATGGCGTATATTGATTTTGACACTGAGCCCGAAGCCGAAGGAATTTCACCCAGAAAAAATATGTTCAGCACAAGCGTTATACGATAACAGAATATATGTTATATATATACGGGACAGTCTGTGTGCAGACAAAACTTTTGGCAGAATCTGCTATTTTTGGGTGATAGTCTATTAACAAAAAATTAACTAAATGCAGACAGGGAAAGCTGCCGTCCGAAAAAACTTTGGGAGAACCCGTTTTCGAGCCTTGGTGTTTTGTCTTATTTGGTTTCAATATTTCAAATATGCGTTAATTCTTTATGTTATAAAGAATTAACTTAACATTACATTCCATCATTTGAATAAGACAAAACACCTGTCTCTCCAGCGGAGATTGTCACCTACGGTGCCTCCCAAAAATGTTTTTTCGGTCAGCAGCTTACCCTGTCTGCAAATAAGTACTTATGTTTTATTATATGAATACCCGTTATCATTTTGATGTGAATACCAATATATTCAACTTGAAAGGAGCGTCGCAAGCCCGCGGGGGAAAACATTTCAGGAGTTCTCTGCGAAGGAGACCTGCGAATAAAACAATAACAATTGGCTCGATAATAATCCCGCACTAAAATAAATAAATCTTTCTTGTGTTACTCTTTGATTTCGGATTATTTTAGCGTGGTGGACTCCGGAGCAGCGAACCTCTGGTTCGACTCTTCCTGAGTTTTCTCCTGTGGGCTAGCGCCGCTTCTTTTGAGATAAGGTTTTAGTATTCACATCAAAAAGAAAAACTTGTCATGTAAATACCAAGTTATTTTATTTTTTTCATTATATATATTGACAAAAATTTTATTATATTATAGACTTCAAAGTTAAGCGGCAAAATTCATTTTCAAGGAGGAAATATAATGATAATCAGGATTTTAAAAGGCTGAAGCGTCACGGCTAAAGCAAGCGCTTCTCTTCCTTTATAATTAACTAACAGTAAACCGGCTATCAATTATTATTAAAAATGTTCATTATTGTTCATTATTAATTATACAAATTGATTATAATTCCAATTAATTTAATTAATATCTCATTTTTCAAATGCTTGTCCGCATGAGGCGTTCTGATTAATGAATTTTATGGAGTATTTTAAATGACATTACCCTGGAAAGGCGGACGCGCCGGCCTTGTCGCCGCGGCTGCCGGAGACAGAAAATTTAGTTTTACCCTTTGCTGCATCGCAACTGTCGCGACAGTCGCTTTTTCGTTATTGAATCCGCAGATAGTGCGCTACACGATAGATTCGATAATCGGGACAGCTCCGCTTGACGCGCCTGAGTTTGTGCGCCGCCTTGTAAATTTATTAGGCGGGACGGAATCTTTGCGGCAGAATATCTGGATATGCGCGATCATTGTAATCGCGGCTGCTTTGCTTGCGGAACTTTTTAATCTTGTCCGCAACTATACAAGCCTTGAAATCGGCGAGACTGTCGCGTGGCGTTTATGGAACACGCTTTACTCGCACATACAAAAACTTCCGTGGAACTGGCACGTTAGCTGCCAGACAGGCGATATAATTCAGAGATCAACTTCCGATGTTGATAATGTCCGCGGTTTTATTCAATACAATTTAAGCGAGCTTATGCGCACTGTCTGCGTGTTTACAGTCGCTGTAGTGATGATGTTCTCCATGGATATTTTCATGACTCTTGTCGCGCTTTCGCTTGTTCCTGTTATTCTGATTTTTTCGATACTGTATTTCCGCCGCGTGAGCAAAAACTTTTCGCGTGCGGATGTCGCCGAAGGAAAAATGCAGGCTGCCGCGCAGGAAAATTATACGGGAGTGCGCGTTGTGCGCGCCTTCGGAAGGGAAGCCTACGAAGTTGAAAAGTTCCGCGAAAAAACTCACGCGCACGCGAAAATCTGGGTTGATATCGGAAAAATGCTCGGGCTATTTTGGGGAGCAGGCGATTTATTAAGCGGCTTTCAGCTTGCGATCGTTGTAGGCGCGGGCGTTTTTCGCAGCGTTCAAGGCGATCTTTCGCCCGGGACATTTCTTGCGTTTTACGCGTACTGCAACTGGATGATCTGGCCTGTGCGCCAGCTTGGGCGAATCCTTTCTGACCTTTCAAAAACTTTGGTTGCAGCTAACAGAATCCGCGAAATTCTCGCAGAAGACCCGGAAGCCGACAAGCCTGACGCGCTTTGCCCTGATATTAAAGGTGAGATTTGTTTTGATCGCGTAACGTTCGCTTACGGCAAAGCGGAGCCTGTGCTGCGCGATATTTCCTTCACGCTTAAACCGGGCGAAACGCTTGCGATTCTCGGCGCGACAGGCTCTGGAAAATCATCGCTTGTTCACCTGATAAGCCGCTTGTATGATCTTGGCGATAACTGCGGCAGCATCACGATTGACGGCGTTGATATCAAAAACATGAGCCGCCCGCACCTTCGCCGCAGCATCGGTCTTTGTCTTCAGGAGCCGTTTTTGTTTTCCAAATCGATCCGCGAAAACATATCGGTCTGCATGAGCGAAGAAAGCCGCGGCGATATGGAAGAACTGAAGAAAGTAACCGGGATCGCAATGGTTCATGACACAATCGAAGGATTTTCCGACGGCTACGACACAATCATAGGCGAAAGGGGCGTTACGCTTTCCGGCGGTCAGATGCAGCGCGTAACAATCGCGCGGATGCTCGCGGGAAAAACGCCGGTGATGATCTTTGACGACAGCCTTTCCGCCGTTGATACGGAGACCGATATGAAAATCCGCGCGGCGCTGAAGCAGCGCGTAAAGGACGCGGCTGTTATCATTATATCGCACAGGATATCGACTCTTATGCAGGCGGATAAAATTTTGGTTTTGAAAAACGGCACAATGGAAGCGCTTGGCTCCCACAGCGAGCTTATGCAGCGCGAAGGAACCTACCGCCGTATTTTTGATATGCAAGCGGCCGGTCTATCAACCGGCGAAGCAAACAACTAAGGAGAAATTATGTCAGACTACGAAGACATTGATTATAACAAGCCAATGTCACTTAACATATGGAAAAAAATGTTCCCGTTCATCAAACCGGAAAAGAAGAATTTAATTTTTTGTACGGTTCTGATGTTTATTGTCGCGATTATCGACATACTGTTCCCGCTGCTTTTAGGTTACGCGATAAGCAATAACATTCAGCCGCGGACAGCTGACGGAATCTGGTTTATATTGATCGCGACAGGTTCGCTTGTTATTATTCAAGCGATAAATGTGCTTTTCTTTGTTTCGATAGGAATAAAAGCGGAAGTGGGAATGTGCCGCGCGCTTCGAAACGCGATCTTCCAGCACCTTCAGAAATTAAGCCTTTCCTATTACAACAAAACGCCCGTGGGCTATCTTATGGCGCGCACAAATTCAGACACAGGCCGCATCGGGGATTTGATCGCCTGGGGGCTTATTGATTTTACATGGTCAGTTTTTTACTGCATCGGCGCGATCATTACAATGTTTATGGTTCACTGGAAACTCGCGGTTCTTGTATGCGCGACAGTTCCTATACTCGCCCTGATGACATGGTTTTTTCAGAATAAAATTTTAACCGTAAACCGTGTTATACGCAAAATAAATTCAAAGATGACAGGCGCGATGAACGAAGGTATCACAGGGGCCAGAACCGTAAAAGTTCTTGTAGCGGAAAAGCAGAGCCTTGGCGAATATTCGGCGATAACTGACGAATACAGGGGACACGCTGTTCACATGGCGCGCCTTCGCTCGGTTTTTATTCCCGCGTCGCTGTTTATCGGATCGCTTGCGACTGCGGCTGTTTTAAGCTACGGCGGGTACGAAATTATTTTTCTTGGCGCGGAACTGTCGGTGCTTGCGATCTTTTTACAGTACGCAGGCGGTTTTTTCTGGCCGATTCAGAATATTGCGCGGATTTTAACCGACATTGTTTCAACGCAGGCGAATGTTGAAAGGGTTTCAAGCCTTCTGGATCAAAGCCCGGGCATTACGGATAAACCGGAAGTAATTGAAAAATACGGCGATGTGTTCGCGCCCAAAAAAGAAAACTGGGAGCCGATAACAGGCGACGTTGAATTCCGTGACGTGACATTTTGCTATCCCGGTTACAGCAAAAAAGTTCTTGAAAATTTTAATTTGACGATCCGTTCAGGAACGTATGCGGCGATTGTGGGCGAAACAGGAGCGGGCAAATCGACGCTTGTAAATCTTGTCTGCCGTTTCTTTGAGCCGACGTCAGGCGAAATTTTAATCGACGGAATTGATTACAGGCAGCGCAGCCAGCACTGGCTTCACAGCGCGTTCGGTTATGTGCTGCAAAGCCCGCATCTTTTTTCCGGCACTATCCGCGAGAATATACGCTACGGCAGACTCGACGCGACTGACGAAGAAGTTGAAAGAGCCGCCGCCATTGTTCACGCGGACAAGATTATCGAGAAAATGGAAAAGGGCTACGAGACCGAAGCAGGCGAAGGCGGCGACAGATTATCGACGGGCGAGAAACAATTAATTTCTTTCGCGCGCGCAGTTCTTGCGGACCCGCGGATTTTTATTCTCGATGAAGCGACAAGCTCTGTCGACACTGAAATGGAAATGCTTTTGCAGGACGCGATTCACACATTGCTTGAAGGGCGAACAAGTTTTGTAATCGCGCACAGGCTTTCCACGATCCGCAGCGCGGATGTAATCCTTGTTATCGAAGAAGGAAAAATCATCGAGCGCGGAACCCACAAGGAATTGATCGAAAAACGCGGTCATTATTACAAACTTTATACGCAGCAGTTTGAAGAAGAAAAAGAAAAGGAACTGCTAAAAAGCATTTAATCAGGCGATCTTTACTGCCTGCATCTGCGCCTTGACGCATAACTCAGCGGCTTTAAAAGCGTGTTCCTGAGTCATCGCGTTTTCGGTGCGGTTCAGGCAGTCGAGAATCAGCTGGCCGAAGTAGGGGTAGCCAGTTTTTCCTTCGACATTATAAAAGGTTTCTTCCTTTCCGTTGGCAAGGTAGACATTGCCGCCCTTGCTTTGCTTTTCACCTAACTGCATGTACTTGCGCTGTTCGATAAAGCCTTCAGTGCCGAGTATGAATGACCGTCCGTCGCCCCATGACTGAAGGCCGTCGGGGGTAAACCAGTCGACGCGGAAGTAATGGGATGCGCCGTTGTCGCCTGTAAGCGTCGCGTCGCCGAAGTCGTCAAGTTCCGGGTACTGCGGGTGGCTGTAATTCGCAATCTGGCTGCTTACGATTTTAGCGTCTTTCGCGCCCGAATAAAACAAGAACTGTTCAATCTGATGGCTGCCGATGTCGCATAATATTCCGCCGTATTTTTCTTTTTGGAAAAACCACTGCGGGCGCGAAGCTGCGCTTAACCTGTGCGGGCCAAGACCAAGCACCTGAACCACTTTGCCGATCGCTCCCTGTTCGATAAGCTGCCCCGCGAAGACTGCGCTTTCAACATGAATGCGCTCGCTGTAATAAACCATGTACTTCCTGCCCGTTTCCTTTACCTTTGCTTTCGCGGCGGCAAGCTGTTCGAGTGTGGTAAGCGGCGCTTTGTCGGTAAAATAATCCTTTCCGGCTGACATGACGCGCAGCCCAAGTTCGCATCGCTGCGATGTTACCGCCGCGCCGGCGACAAGAATAATTTCCCTGTCATTAAAAATTTCATCTTCGTCCGCCGCGCGTTTTACGCCGGGGTATGTTTTGCAAAAGTTATCCATTTTAACGGGATCAGGATCGTAAACGCTTTTTAAAACTCCGCCCGCTTCGATTAAGCCGTTGCACTGTCCGTAAATATGCCCGTGATCAAGACCGATTGCCGCGAAAACAAATTCGCCTTTTTTTACGACAGGCGCGGGTTTGCCTGACGGCGCGTAATTCATGCCGTTTGATTTGTCTGACATTTTTTCTCCTATCCCGTTTTATACAGTGATGGCGCCTTCAAGGTCGTCAACTGATTTTGACTTTTTATAGAAACGCGGGACTTTTTCTTTCATTCCGCTGACTGTGTAAAACGGATCGTCTCTTTTTATAGGGAGCTCAACAGGGCGCATTTCGGTTCCGGCTTTGTAAATGGCGGTGATTAATTCAATTGTGTTCTTGCCGTCCTGCGCGCCAATCAGCGGCTTCGCGCCTGTTTCGATTGCAGATAACACATTGTCGATCTGTCCTTCATGCAGGGTATGTTTTAGCTTCGGAAGGCTTTCGTAAAAATCGTTAAGCTCATTGATCAGCGCGGAATTCTGATCGCCTGCGGGGAATCCGTTTGGCTGTGCGATGTTTGCCGCGGTTTTCCACGGCCATGAGACGCGCGCCTTCTCGCTCTGGAAAATTATCTGCTGTTCTTCGCCGTGATGGATAACGGAGCTTGTTACCTGCGCGAGCGCTCCTTTTGTGCAAAGATCGTTTCCGTACTGCAGCACGGCGATTGAAATGTCTTCAACTTCCGCGTTATCATGCGATGCGTTGCTGATAACGGCGTTTACTTTTTCCGGAAGCCCGAGCATCCAGCAGAGCATGTCAATATGATGGACAGCGTGGTTTAACGTACAGCCGCCGCCTTCTTTTTCCCATGTGCCGCGCCACCATAGGTCGTAATAACTGTGGCCTCTCCACCAGTACGATTCAACCTGCGCGTGTACAATTTTTCCGATTAATTTCGCGTCAAGAACTTTTTTTAAGTTGTAAACAGGATCGCGGTAACGGTTCTGCGCGACAACGGAAAGCAGCTTCCTGTTTTTTTCCGCGGCTTCGATCATCGCGTCACATTCTTCAAGGGAAGCCGCCATCGGTTTTTCCACAAGAACGTTTTTTCCCGCGTTTAAAAAATCAACCGCGATTTGCGCGTGACAGAAAGGAGGAGTGCAGACGCTTACAAGATCAATATCGGGGTCGTTAAGAAAATCTTTATAGGAAGCCGCTATTTTCGCGTTAAGATTATACTCGCTGTTTTTTTTCTCAAGTTTTTCAGGAAAAATGTCCGCAAGATGCGTGATTCTGCATCTGTCCTTAAACGCAAGGTATCCCTTGATATGGCTTGCGCTTATGTTGCCCGCTCCTACAACTGCGACTGAAATCATGTTAACTCCGCCTTATGCAAACTTTAAAAGAAAAACAACTAATCGCGTTCCGCCATCGGAACATATTTCTGCTGCTTCTTTGTCGACTTATACGCCGGGCGTATAATTTTTCCGTTATTCACAAGTTCTTCCAGCCTGTGAGCGCTCCAGCCCGCGATGCGCGCTATGGCGAATAACGGCGTAAAAATTTCCTGCGGAAGGTCGAGCATGCTGTAAACAAAGCCTGAATAAAAATCGATATTCGCACTGACACCTTTGTAAATCCTGCGGACTTTTCCGATTATTTCCGGCGCGAGTTTTTCCACTTTTGAATAAAGCAGATATTCGTCGTTTCTGCCTTTTTCTTTCGCGAGCTGCTCGACAAACTGCCTGAAAATCAGCGCTCTTGGATCCGACAGCGAGTAAACAGCGTGTCCCATTCCGTAAATTAAACCGGAACGGTCAAACGCTTCCTTGCCGAGAAGTTTTTCAAGATACGCGTTTATTTCATTATCATCGTTGTAGTCGGAAATATTATCCATCATGTCGCGCACCATCTGCACAACTTTTATGTTGGCGCCGCCGTGGCGCGGACCTTTAAGCGAAGCGAGCGACGCGACAACCGCCGAATAAGTGTCGGTGTGCGATGATGTGACAACATGGTTTGTAAATGTCGAGTTATTGCCTCCGCCGTGTTCGGCGTGAAGCACAAGCGCGATGTCAAGGATTTTCGCTTCAAGGTCTGTGAAGCTTGAATCCGGGCGCAGCATGTGAAGAATATTTTCAGAGATCGAAGCTCCGTTGAGCGGCGGGTGGATCATAAGGCTGTTGTTATTATGAAAATGATCGTATGACTGGTAACTGTAAACGGCAAGAAGCGGAAACTGCGCGATTAGACTGATTGACTGCCGCAAAACGTTTTCTATGGAAATATCATCGGGGTTGTCGTCAAACGCGTAAAGCGTAAGCACGCCCTTTGAAAGCGAGTTCATCATGTCTTTACTCGGCGCGCTCATGATTGTGTCGCGGACAAAATTATCAGGAAGCGTTGTGTTATCTTCCAGCAGGCTCGTAAACTCGGCAAATTCGCTTTTGCCGGGAAGATGCCCGAACAATAAAAGGAAGCACGCTTCTTCAAACCCGAACCGTTTTTCCTTCAGGAAACCGTCAACAAGTTTTTCGATATTGATGCCGCGGTAGTAGAGTTTTCCTTCGCATGGAACAAGGTCGCCGTCTTCGATCACATAAGAAATAATTTCTGAAATTTCAGTAAGGCCGACAAGCACGCCCTTTCCGCTGATATCCCTTAAGCCGCGCTTTACTTCATACTTTAAGTAGAGTTCGTTATCGATCATTCCGTGATCAAGCATGAGCTTCGCGTATTTTTCTATAAATTTATTTTTCTGTCCGTTTTCCATGCCTGAATTTTACCATGAGTTTTCCGTTTTAGATAGTTAAAATTTTGTCAAATTAATTGCCATTAAACAATTATTGCGCGTTTTTACTTGCGGTTTTTCCCGCGGTATTCTATTATTTTTGTATGAAATTTATTTATGGATTATTAATATTTTTTCTGTTTTCTTTATCGGGATGCGCGTCATCCGCGGAAACAGGCGGTGAAAATTTAAAAGGCGGCGCAAACCGGGTGTCAGGTTCTCCTGTATTCCGCATTACAAGAGACGGCAATTCAATGTTTATAGGCGGAAGCGTTCATGTTTTAAGGGAAACGGACTTCCCTCTGCCTGAAGCGTTCGATTACGCGTTTTCCGCGTCTGACGCGCTTGTGCTTGAAACGGATTTGGATCAAATGGAGACGCCCGAAGCCCTGCGCTACCTTTCGGAAAATATGTACCTTCCAAGCGGGAAAACGCTGAGAACCATTTTAAGCCCGCAGGTGTATCAGGCGCTTAACCTTGTATGTCTTGAGTACGGTCTTCCCATAGCCTTGCTTGAATCAATGAAGCCGTCGGTTGTCATGAATACGCTTGCGGTGCTGCAGATTGAAAGTCATGGGTTTGGACAGCTCGGCGTTGATTATTATTATTTTGAAAAAGCGAAAGAACAAAATAAACCTGTGGTTTTCCTTGAATCCGTCCAGACCCAGATAAACGCGATTGTTTCTATGGGCGAAGGATATGAAGATGAATACGTGATGTATTCACTGGCGGACATGGAAGAAACAGAAGAAGGAATAAAAACCCTTGTTTATGAATGGAGAAACGGAATTACGTCCGGCACAGAAGAATCGTTAGCTGAAATGTATAACAGCTGGCCCCAGATTTATAAAACGATGATAACAGACCGTCATGACGCGTGGTTTCCGCAGATTGATAAATTTCTTGCGTCAGGAAGGACGTATTTTATCATCGTGGGTTATATGCATCTGCCGGGGTTTTACGGGCTTTTGCAGTATCTGGAAGACGCGGGCTGCGTCATAGAACAGATTACCGCCGGCAGATAACGCGTTTCAATTCAACCTTCGGAACCTTACGTTAAATTTTTTATCAATGCGCCCGCGCGCTGTCCCAGCGTTTCCGATAACGCCGCAGAGACAAGCGATTTAGCTTCATCAAAAGATTTTTTGTCTATTGAATTTTTGTCTATTAAAGAAGAAAAACGATAAACCTGCTGCGCTTCAACTGCGCCTGACGCCGAAAGCCATTTGCGGCATCCGGGATTTAAAGTGAGGAATGAAGAATGGGGAGTATGGAATGAAGGATGCTGAGCGCAGTCAGCGCAAATAATTGAACCTTCTCTTGTATTATAAAAAACTATACTATCATCCGCGTCTTTCCCGCATTCGCTGCATGAATCAAGGTGGGGCTGTATTCCAAGAAAGCCGGTCCACCGCCATAAAAAGTGAACAAGCAAAAACGGGCATAACGCTTCGTCCGCGTTTTCAAGCGCGTCAAGAGTATCAAGCGCAAGGTCTAACGCCGTTGTCCAGCCGCCGCCGCCGCCGTGCGAAGATAAAATTGTTTCCGCGACGGCGCTTGCCGTCATTGTCCGCTCATAAAGTTCGCGCAGCCCCGCTCTCCATGATTGAACGTCAAAGTCGCTCAGTTTAGCGTAATCTTTGGATTTATCGCGGTATATCCAGACTCTGCCTGAGTTGTACTGCGCTGAATGTGCGCGTAACTTGCTTTTTGGTCCGCCGAATACTGTCGCTTTTATAATGCCTTCTTCCGCCGTAAGCAGCGTCACCTCGCTGTTCGATTCGCCCGACGGTCTGCACCTGAGAACCAAAGCTGTGTATACGGCAGTTCTGCTCATTTAAACTGTTTTATTTTAACATAAATGAGCCGTTTCCAGAACTCACGTTTTTTCCGAAAACGGTTTTAAACACGCGCGCCTGCGCGGAAGGCTGCCTGTGCATATTTACAATAATTTGCATTTTTAATATAATCCATAAGTCGGAACTTTTTATTTATGGTTTATCTTCAGCTGTAATTTTTTATATGCCGGAGTTTTAATATAAAGAAAATACAATTTTCAGGAGCGCTTTAGAATGAAAACCATTTTTGTTGTAGACGACAATACGGTAAATCTTGTGGCTGCGGACGAAGTATTGTCGAATTCGTATAACGTGTTTACTTTGGCTTCCGCGTCTACAATGTTCGATTTACTGGATAATATTATGCCTGATTTAATTTTGCTTGATATAATGATGCCCGGTATCGACGGGTTTGAAGCGCTGAAAATGCTGAAAACCGACAACCGCTATTCACAGATACCTGTTGTATTCCTCACCAGTAAAACCGACGCCGCTACAAAAACTTTGGGCAAAGAAATGGGAATAAAAGATTTTATTTCCAAACCTTTTTCAGATACCGATCTGCATAACTGTATAAGAACCCATCTGCTGGCGTAAAAATAACAAACTGCGCGTTTAAAAAATAATCGGGAGACTGAAAGTGAAATTAAAGGGAATGTCATTATCGACAAAAGTAACGATTATTATTTTAAGCATTGTTTTATTAAACACAATGTCGATCGGGGTTATGAGTTTTTTAATTCACCGCGACGATGTAATTAAAAGCAGCGAAGAAAAAACCCTGGTTATCGCAAAAACTGCCGCGGCGTCCCTTAATCTTGACGAGATGCGTTACGCTTTAAATGAGAACAAAAAAAACGAGCATTACACGCATCTTCAGGAACGGTTCAACAGAATAAAAACAGAAGAACAGCTTTCGTACTTTTACGCCGGCATGTTTAACGAGCGCGACGGCCTTGTAATGTATCTGGAAGCTTATTCGCCTGATGAAGACCGCAATTTTGATTTAAACGATAATGTGCCTGCAAGGATTTTTCCGCAGGCGGCCTTTGACGCGTTTAATGACGGCGCTCCCCGGACAACCGATATTTACAGGCTCAACATAGACAACAGCAGGGGCATCGCGGCGTACGCTCCCATTCTTGACGAACATTACCGGCCCATCGGGCTTGTCGGAGTAATCAATTCGGTTGAAGGTGTTTTTTCGCACAGCAGAAGTTTCGCGCTGTCAATGCTGATTGTTTCTGTTAGTCTTTTTTTCGCGATTGTCTGGATACCCATATTGTACATCAGGAACGTTGTTACCATACCGCTTCAGTCGCTTCACGCGGCGTCCGATAAAATCGCGCGCGGCGATATGTACATTTACACGCCTTTAAGGACAGTTAACGACGAAGTAGGAATGTTGTCCAAAAATTTCAGCATCATGACGAAAGAAATAGGCAGGCAGAAGGAACTCCTTATAGCGTCTGCGATAGAAGCGAATAACGCCAACAAGGCCAAGAGCAGTTTCCTTGCCAACATGAGCCACGAAATCCGCACGCCGATGAACGCGATACTGGGCATCGCCGAAATCCAGCTTAGGGATGAATACCTGTCTCCTGTCACGGAAGAAGCGTTTGAAAAAATATACGAATCAGGCGATTTACTGCTTAACATTATAAACGACATACTCGACCTTTCAAAAATCGAAGCCGGAAAACTGGAACTTATTCCCGTTAAATATGACATCCCAAGCCTGATAAACGACACGGCGCAGTTAAACAGAATGCGCTATGACTCAAAGCCGATCGAAATATCAATTCATGTTGACGAAAATACGCCGCACAACTTTTTCGGCGACGAGCTTAGAATCAAACAGGTGCTGAACAACATTCTATCAAACGCTTTTAAATATACCGACGAAGGCGCAGTTGATTTTTTTATTTCAGCGGAACCTGTTCCGGGCGATAACGAAAATGTTATTTTGATTTTTTGCATACGGGATACAGGGCAGGGAATGACCGAAGAGCAGATCGAAAACCTGTTCGATGAATACACGCGGTTCAACGCCGAGGCTAACCGCGAAACAATCGGTACGGGGCTTGGAATGAGCATCACAAAACACCTGCTTGACCTTATGAACGGCGAAATATCCGTAAAGAGCGAACCCGGCAAAGGATCGGAATTTACAATACGCATTCCGCAAAAACGCGCAAGCGGCGAAGTATGCGGCAGGGAAGTAGCCGTTAAACTGCGGGGCTTTAATTTCCGAAGTACAAAGCTTACGAACAAAACGCAGTTTATCCGCGAGTACATGCCCTACGGCAGCGTTCTTGTTGTGGATGACGTTGAGTCAAATATATATGTCGCGAGAGGAATGCTTCTGCCGTACGGATTAAAAATCGATTCTGTTTTCAGCGGGTTTGACGCCATTAATAAAATTGAAGAAGGAAATGTTTACGACATTATTTTTATGGATCACATGATGCCTAAAATGGATGGAATTGAAACCGTAAAAAGACTGCGTAAATCCGGTTATGACCGCACTATTGTAGCTCTGACAGCTAACGCGCTGATAGGCCGCGCCGAAATGTTTTTGCGTAACGGCTTTGACGGTTTTATCGCCAAGCCGATTGACTCGCGGGAATTGAATCTGGTTCTGAATGAATATATACGCAACAGGCAGCCGCCTGAAGTTATCGCAGCGGCAAGGCGTGAATCTGCAAATGTTAAAGGAATGCCCTCAGGCGATAATTTAAAGTCCGCTGTCAATATAAAACTTCTTGCGGCGGCGGTTCATGACATAGAAAACGCAATCGGCGCGCTGGAAGAAATTTTACCGGGCATCAGCGCGGGCAGTCCGTCTTCCGCGGACATTGAATTATTTACGACGACTGTTCACGGCATTAAAAGCGCGCTTGCGAATATCGGCGAAATGGAGCTTTCAGGCGCTGCTTTAATGCTGGAAAAGGCGACGCGGCAGACTGCGGAGAATGACATTGATTTTTCAGAAATATCGTCAAGGACTAAAGGGTTTTTAATTAATCTGCGTTCATTCCTTGGAAAGATCAAACAGCAGAAGGCCGGTAACGCTGCGGAAAACATAGATGAAAATTTCAGCGGCGGCGCGGATTTTCTTCGCGAAAAACTGGATGAAATCAAAACATCGTGCCAAAAATTCAATATCAAAGCCGCGAAAAACGCGCTGAATGAATTAAAACAAAAAACATGGCCGCGGTCCATAAATGAATCGATTGATGAAATTTCTTTGTATATAATCCGCGGCGAATATCCAAGAGCCGTGTCCGCCGTGGATAAAGTTATAATCACATAACGGCGGCGCGCCTGTTTAATCCAGTTTTAGCGTATACACCTTGCTTTTGCGGTTTTGATCATATACGCCGCGTTTTTTTTCCGGCAGGCTGCCGACGGAAGCTTCCTTAAAACCAAGCGATTCAAACCAGTCCTGTGTCTGTGTTGTAAGTGCAAAGACGCCGCGCATTTTATTTTTTACGGCTTTTTCAACAAGGAAGCCGACGATTTTTCTGCCAAGGCCAAGGTCGGTATAATTCGGATCGGTCGCGACCGCGGCGATTTCGCCCTGCGATTCGCCCCAGTCATGCAAAGCGCCGCACGCCCGGATCGATCCGTCAATTTCAAGGACATAGTAATCGTTCTTTTTTTCTTGAATCTGATCAAGACTGCGCCTTACAAGAATGCCGCTTTGCATTAACGGTTCCATCAGTCTTAATATATCCGGCAAATCCCTTGAATGAAGGGCGCGCACCGAATCGTATTCATCGGCGTAAATCATTGTACCGACGCCCAGATTGGAGAAAAGCTCTTTTAAAACGGAGCCTTCTTTTCTTCCGTCAATAATATGAACGCGGTGAACTCCCGCCCTGCTTGCTCTTAACGCAAGTTCAAAATTTCTGATGTACTGTTCGCGCTTTATTTCCGGTTCGTCAATATTTAAAGATGTTGAATTCGCGTCAATCAAAGACTGTAACTGCGCGGGCGTAAGACGTATCAAACTGCCGTTCGGTCTTTTTTCAAGATCGGCAGGCATATTGATGTTGTTCTCTCCGGCTTCTTCCTGCGCGTGGATTATAAATAATTTATTCGCGTTAAGCGCTTTTGAAACCGCAAGAGCGATTTCGTCGCTCGGCACATTGTACGGTTTCCCTGAAGGGTTCCAGCCGATGCAGGGCAGTATCGGAACCATGCCGAGATTTAAAACCCGCATGATCGAATCTGTATAAATTTTATCGACAGTTCCTGTGTGCTCGGTGTCTATCCCGTTGATTACGCCGAGCCCCCTTGCCCTGACAAAATTTCCGATTAATGCGTCGACCCTGCTGCCGGAAAGAAAAGTCATATAACGGCCGGCGACATTAAACGCCGCCATTTCAACATACGAGATCGACTGGTTTGTCGTTATACGCGCCGGAATATTATTGGCGGGCGTATAGGCGGAATCGATATCATGCTGTTTTAAAACCGCGTCGATATTTTCCTTCGCTCCCGGAACAATTACCACTTTAAAACCTGTTTTCGCAAGCAAAGCCAAATCTTTCACAAGCCCGGGAAAACCGGGATCTTCTGTAACAGGATATTCAATCTTAAAAACCATAATTGAGCCTTCAAACCGGCTCTGGTAATGAAAAACTTCCCTTATAAGATCTACCTGCGAATTTATTAAGTCCATTTAACAATTTTATTATAAATTTTCATTCAATGTCTATTCTGTTTTTATCATTATTTTACGCTAAAGCAAATATTTCAAATTCCGATATTTATAATGAAACAGGAATTCCCTAAGAACGGCTTTAGTTTAAAACCTTTTATAGTGATTCCTTTTCTGGTTGAGTTAAAAGCCCGTTGGACTGTTGGCTCTTCCATGATCCTCACCCTTCCGGGAACGGCGGGTCGAGGGTTCTATCAATTCCATACCGGAATTGAATGGCACAAATCAGAAAGAGTTTTTCCTTTGGGAGAACTCCAAAATGAAAACCGTAATGCGGTTTTCACAGGTTAAAAATCCAAAGGATTTTTAACAGGCATGGAAGCCACGTAAAAAAAAGCATTGTGTTTTTTTTTACGAAAAAAGCCAAAGGAGTGAATATATGATTATCAATCACAACTTAAGCGCAATGTTCGCCGACAGGTCCCTCAAAGTTACCCAGACGTACTTGGATAAAAACATGGAAAAATTGTCGAGCGGGCTTCGCATCAACCGCGCAGGTGATGATGCGTCCGGTCTTGCAGTATCAGAAAAAATGAGATCGCAAATCCGTGGTTTGAATCAGGCATCACAGAATGCACAGAACGGCATTTCGTTCATTCAGACTACAGAAGGTTATCTGCAGGAATCACAGGACATTCTCCAGCGCATGCGTGAATTGGCAGTACAGGCTGCGAACGGTATTTATACCGAAGAAGACAGAATGTACATTCAGGTTGAGATTTCCGCTTTAGTGGACGAAATCGACAGAATTGCGTCACATGCACAATTTAACGGAATGAACCTGATCACAGGCCGCTTCGGCCGGCCAATCGGCGAAAATGTGGTTACTGCTTCCATGTGGCTCCATATCGGCGCTAACATGGATCAAAGAGAGCAGGTTTTTATCGGCACAATGACATCAAAGGGTCTTGGTATCCGCAATGTCGGTGACGATACCTTTATTTCACTGTCCTCCCCGGACGGTGCCAACCGTGCCATTGGAACCCTTGACAGAGCGTTAAAGATTGTTTCTAAACAAAGAGCCGATCTTGGCGCCTATCAGAACCGCCTTGAACACGCAGTACGCGGCCTCGACATTGGAGCAGAAAACTTGCAGGCATCAGAGTCCCGCATCCGCGACACAAACATGGCGAATGAGACAGTTGGTTACACAAAGAACATGATTCTTTCACAATCAGGCACAGCCATGCTCGCGCAGGCAAATCAAAGAGGTCAATCGGTTCTGTCACTACTTCAGTAGTAAAACGCATCGGGTTTGCCGCTTGCGGCAAACCCGCAGGAACTTTGCTTTGCAAAGTTCCAAGTCTCTCGGAAAGGCGCCTGACTGCTAACGCGGTCAGGCTTCTTTTTTTATTTTTGTATAAAATTTTTTAGTTTGTTACGCGCCATATTGCTTATTCGATTTTTATTACCGAATATATTGCAGGCTCCTTGCCTGTTCCATTAAAAGCGTTTTATTGCTTTGTAATATTTCGATATCTCCGGCTATTTCATTATCAAATTCTTCTTTTAAGAAGTTCTCAAGCAGTTTAATCTGACTGTCAACAAGCAAAATCGCTGTATAATACTGCCGTAGATTAACAAGATTGCTAAGCTCCTTTAATATAAAAGCGGTATTTTGCAATATTGTGAACTTTCTTACCGTATAATCAATTTGAGCCGCATAAGAATCATAATCGTCAGTATATGTTACCTGAAGCGGGAAAACCTGATATATTGTTTTTCCCTGCGTGTATGAATAATATTCAACGCTTACAAAACCAACAGGTACGACTCTGTCAAACGAGATTTCCCTGTAAAATTGATTAGCCGCAGTTGCATTTTCTGCGCCAATTCTTAGATAATACTGAAATATTCTGTGATCATCTGCATCCATGTTTTTCATATTGTTTGATCTTGTATGCGTATAATTAGTATTTACGGGAGTAAAGTTTGTAACAGGATACCATTCACTGCGGTAATCAAATCTGGTTTCTGTAATCCATGACGACATAAGCGATAAATTTATTTTTATATTTTCAACTGTAGGATAAACAAAACGGTCATAATCACCCCAAATTTCTTCTTCCAGTTCAGCAGGCGAATCAATAAAGTATGTATTGCCTCCTACATTTTTTAATGATTGATTCATTGTCGCCCAATTGGGAACTTCTCCGTATCCTAAATAGGAAAAACTGATATTATTTTGAGATTGTAGTTTCATCAAAAAGTCAAAATATTCTCTTTCCCTTGGGGCATTATTGCTTCTTAACAGGTCAGAATCTGTTATCCATAAAAAACGGGTTTTATAATCATTATTTATAGCTTCCATGCATTTGAAAGATTGATCCAAAATTGCGTCAACAGAAAATACTTTTCTTGTGTTCTGTATTTGGTTAAGCGCGCCTGTAATTGCGTTAATATTTGGTATTTCAATTATTTCATTTGTCGCGGAATTAAATATTCCAAGAACAGCGTCTGATGTTTGAGCCTGCCGTATTCTTTGCAGCACTGCGGTAATGGAATTTCTCCATTGTGTTTGTAATAGCAGGTTTGGGTTGTGAATAAATATAATAAAATTTCCTTCACTTCTATTAAAATGACTCTGCTCATTAACCTTTAGACCGATCAATAGATTGAAATTATCGCCTATGCTTAATACTTCACCTTTTTCCAATTTGACAAAAACAGAAAGATCATCAGACGGATTGACATTATAAGGAAAGATATAATCGTTTATGTATTCATAAGCGTCAATCATCGCAGGGTTAATAAACTGACCGCCCTCAATGGTGTCCGCGTTTGTGTCCCTGCCTGATTGCGCCTGACCACCCGCAAAAATGGTAAAAGGAACAAATAAAATGATAACAATAATAATAATTTTCTTCATTTTATTCCTCCTAATATTCGTATGTATTATAATATAAAGGTTTTATTTTGTCAAAAAAATAAAAAATTTTATTTAAAAGACATATAGAATGTTGTATAATAAAGGCGTTATGAAAAAATTATTTTTTATATTGATATTATCAGCTTTGGTTCTGTCTTGCACTTCGGCGCAGCAGCAGCAAGTTTCGCGGCATCCTGCCGCGGCGGAAATTACATTCACATTTACGCGGCAGAGCGGGTCCGCGAGCAACCAGTACGCTGTCTGGATCGAGAACGCGCAGGGACAGCATGTTAAAACCCTTTACGCTACGCGCTGGACAGCCGCGGGCGGTTACAGGTCGCGGCCATCTTCCATTCCAATTTGGGTAAGTATTTTTAATCTTGCGAACGCATCCCGCGATCAGGTTGACGCTGTAAGCGGCGTGACTCCCGGAACAAATACTGTTACATACACATGGGACGGCACCGACAGCCGCGGCGCGCTTGTTACGAACGGCGATTATACGCTTGTTCTTGAAGGAACTCTTCGCTGGGAAAATCAGGTTCTCTACCGCGCGCCGTTTCGTCTCGGACAGGGAGCTTCAACGCCGCAAGTGAGCGTTCAGTACACAGGCGATTCCGCGGCAGAACGCGGAATGATTGGCGGCGTGACAGTCAAGGTACACAGATAAATAAATTACCATATCACTATATGACACTGTAAAAAGTTATAGTGATAGTATGGAAAATACTATCGGAGCCGGTAATGACGTTAAAAGAAATTACCGCTTCTAAAAACAAAATTTACGCGGTAGGATTTAAGCCGTACGGCAGAGACGGCGGAGTTCCTTTAAAATTGGACCGCTGCTTTTACAGAAAAAATCTTGATATAGAAAACGCTTTTAAATCAGGCAAATACAGATGGATTAACAATATAGAAATTTATTCAGACGGCATTATAACTGTAAAAAACCCGGGCGGTTTAATAAAAATTTTCGCAGTTGATAATATTTCATTTAACGCTGTAATTATCGATGACGAAGCGCGGATTAAAATCATTACAAGAAGCGAATTTGACAATACTGTTTCTGTAATAAATAATTTAACCGTTAAACGTTCCGGCGTTAATTATATTCCCTGTGCGCCTAATACTAAAATAATTAAAACACAGATTAGTCCGTTTTCTGTTAAATTACAGGAATTGATTTCTATTTACGGTATCGGCATATTCTACAGCAAAAAATTCAAAGCGGTCTTTCTTGATTTTCTTGCGGGTGATTTTAAGAAAGAAGCTGAATATATTTTAAATTTGTTAAAACTTGAAAATCATGAAAAAGAGCTTGATAGGATAATTAATCATGATATATATTAATGATATGCAGCCAAGAAAAAGTCTGCCAAAGACAGCCATACCCAGGATATACTTTATTGATCAGGAGATTGCCGCGGGACGATACCCGAACGCGCCGTCTCTTGCAAAAAAATATGAAACAAGTTTATCAAGCATAAACCGCGACATCGCCTATATGCGCGATATGCTTGGCGCGCCCATTGAGTATGATTTTTTCAAAAAAGGTTTTTATTATACTGAATCGACTTTTCGTCTTCCCGCAGCGTACGCGACAGCCGATGATCTTTTAGCGCTGGGCATGGCGATTAATTTGATGGAATTATACAAGGATACACCCATTCATGAAGCCGCATTAAATCTTTTAGAGAGCATTTCAACGCCCCTGCAAACGGAAAAGAAAACAAACTGGTTTAAAGACAGGATTGTAATTCCAAAAATTACGCCTGTTAAAATGGATGCTGACGTTTGGAACAGCATTGTAAATGGGTTAAAAGAAAATAGAATAATTACTTTTAATTATCAAAGTAATGAAAAGCAAAATGCGCAGGAAGCGTCTTTTCATGAACGCCGCGTTCATCCGTATCAGCTTCTTTTTGATAAAAACGTATGGTATTTATTTGCATACGACGAAGATAAAAAACAAATGCGCATCTTCGCGCTTTCAAGAATCGCAGACATTACATTGACAGAGAAAAAATTTACGATTCCGCGTGATTTTGATTACCGCAGCCAGCAGGGAGCAAGTTACTTCGGCATTTTTTACGGAATTAAAACATACAAATTTATAATAGAGATTAAAGGCGACAGCCGCTGGATACAGGAACGCACCTGGGCAGACGATCAAAAAATAAAAATCATCAAAGGCGAAAAGCGCGGCGAAGTTTCCGGCATTGAGCTGTCTTTCACCAGTAATCAGATTGACAAAGTTCTGGATTTTATTATGTCTCTTACGCCTATCGCGAAGCCGCTTGCTCCCAAAGAATTGGTTGCAAGGTGGGAAGAGAGAATTAAGGAAGCCGCGAAGAATGTATCATTTTAATAATACATTCTTCATTATTAAAAGAAAAATAAATCTTCAAATTTTTTATTTAATGCAATACAAAGAACTAATGCCAATTTTGCAGTTGGGTTAAACTGTCCGGTTTCTATTGCACTAATCGTATTCCTTGATACACCTACAAGTTCTGCAAGTTCAGATTGTGAAAATTTATATTCTTCCCGGGTTTGTTTAAGATTATTTTTTAGAAGCAGTTTTTTAACTTTTTTCATACTTTTATCCAATTAAATTTGAGATATATAAAAAAGCCATACAGATAAAAATTAGAAAAAATGTAATTCCTGCAATAAAATGGAATCTATTTTTCAATTTTGAAAAATTGTAAAAAAATATACCAGATACGTATGCAGATAAAATTGCTGCATAATCAAAACTGATAATTCCTGTTTCCAACCCTTTAATATCAGAAATTATTGCATTTGCTACTAAAAACAAAACACAGATTATGATTAATACAATAATACTGAATGTTTGAGAATTTTTGAAAACATTAGTTTCAAATTCATCATTTTCCTCTTTTTTGCTTTTTTCAAGAACTTCATCTCTTTCCATACATTTCTCCTAAATATTTTTATTGCCAAGTATTATTGGCATACTAAATAATATAACTCTGCCAAGTTTTATTGTCAAGTATTTTTTAAAAATTATTATTTAAAAAATCATTATTCTTGAAGAAATAAATCATAAAAGTGTATAAAAAATCATACGCATTTCATAATATTTTAAGAAATAAGTTTTTTTCCTAAAAATTCAATAATAAAATAAAAATTATTTTTATTTATTCACAATAATATTAAAGCTCGATTGTACATAAAGATTTATTTTTTTCATTTAAAAAATCGGTAAAGAATGTGATGTAAAAGATGATTATTACCCTATACATATTGATGTTTTAAATGCTTGATATGGATATTATCGTCGTAAAAATTTTTTGCCGGTAATAAAGTATGGTTTCCGCATCCCCCTTGACAAACCCCATACCCAATGCTAGAATTTATACATATTAATCCTTAGGAGGTTCCGGATGAAAAAAGCTATTGTAAATAAAAACCAAAAAGGCGGAGCCTTCGGTCTATTTTAATCGAATTGCTTTAAGCAAAAATCCGCATTTTTAAATTCCAAAGGCTCAAAAATTACAGTTTTTGTAAAGCGGTTATCTCTCTATGTCCGCAATGCATCGGAAAATTACAGGAGTAATTTTGGAAACTATTTATTTAAATGTCTCTGCGGGAAGCGGTCCCGAAGAATGCGCAAAAATGACTGCGCTTACCGTGCAGGTTATACGGCAGGAATTACAGGAACGTTTAGAGTTGAACATAAAAGCGTCAATTATTGAAAGCGTTCTTTCCCGCGAGAAGGGCAATATTCGTTCAGCTTTACTTGAATTAAAAGGGCAGGGCGCAAAAGAATTTGCAAATTCATGGACAGGGGTTATTCAATGGATTTGGCAGAGCGCGTATAGACCGCATCACAAACGAAAAAACTGGTTTGTCCAGGTTTTACCATACTCTACAATCTATGATGGCAAAGGAGATATATTTTCTCTTGATGATGTGCGTTTTGAAACTGCTAAAGCAAGCGGAAATGGCGGACAACATGTTAATAAAACTGAGTCCGCTGTCCGCGCTGTCCATATACCGTCTGGGAAAAGCGCTTATGCAAGCGATGAAAGATCGCAATTAATGAATAAACGTCTTGCGCTCTCGCGTCTTGCTGCGATTTTCGCCAAGGAAGAAATGGAAAAGCAAAAGAAGTCAAAAAGCGATTTAAGGCACAGTCATTGGGAATTGGAACGAGGAAATCCTGTTCGTGTTTACGACGGGCTAACATTAAAACTTTTAAGGAAAAAGAATGGAAAATAAAACGAGCCTTTTCCAAAACTCGGTTAGTTTCGGAAAAGGCTTTAGAAAAACCGGCTTTAAAGCCGATTTTTCTGAAAAATCTAAGGTAGCTTTTCCAAAAACTGAAGTTTTGGAAAAGCCTCAAACAGTAAAACCCATTATTGTAAAAGGAAAACACAACGAGGCTTTTGTTTTTGCAAAAGCGCTTGAAACTACCTGCGAAAACAAAATCCTTCAGTATCTTGATCATCCCGCATTTGAACACACTCTTGTGCGCATAATGCCTGATGTTCATCTTGGAAAAAGCACAGTTATCGGCTGGACTGCGACATTTAATGATTTAATCATTCCATCGGTTATTGGTCTTGATATCGGCTGCGGCGTATGCGCTTGTAATTTGGGGCGCGGAAAATTGGTATTTGATAAACTGGATAAGTTTGTAAGAAAAAATGTTCCGTCTGGTCAGGAAACACGCTCGTCTCTTCATGAAAAACTAGATATAGTAAGCGAATTTGTTTCTAAATCGTTGGAAAATTGCCCTCTTTCAAATACAAGCGTATTCAAAAACGAAGTTAGAAGATTATGCGAAAAACAAAAAAAGAGACCCGAGCGTATCTTTGCTTCGCTTGGAACACTTGGAGGAGGAAATCATTTTATCGAAGTTGATATAGACGAAGAAAGAAACAGATGGCTTTTAGTTCATTCGGGTTCGCGCGTTTTCGGGGCATATACCGCTGAATACCATGAAATACTTGCGTTACGCGAAACAGTCATTGCCAGTCCCATCAAATATCTTTCCGGCGGTTATGCGAATGATTACCTTGCGGACATAAATATAGTTCAGCACTATGCCGCTGTAAACCGCGCGTTAATGGCGCAGACAATTGCCGAAGGTTTCTTTGATGTTGATATCCGCAATGCCGAATACATTGACTGTGTACACAATTACGTTGATACACAAGCGCGTATTATTAGGAAAGGCGCAATTTCCGCTAAAAAAGATGAGTTTGTGATTATTCCGTTTTCTATGGCGGAAGGAGCCGTTTTGGGAAGAGGGAAGGGAAACGCCATGTGGAATAACTCCGCTCCCCATGGCTCCGGCAGAAAAAGAAACCGCACAGACGCACGGAGCCTAAACCTTGACGAATACCGCAAAGAGATGAAAGGTATATGGTCTAGCGTTATCTGCAAAGACAGTCTGGAAGAAAGTCCGCTTGTTTATAAAAAGCCAAAGGATGTGCTTGATTATATCGGCGAAACTGTAGAAATACAGAAGCGCCTAAAGCCTGTATACAATTTTAAGGCGATTGACAGGTAGGAGTTCACTCTAGCACTCTATGACATTTAACTGAATTTATCATGTTAGGAGCTTTTACCTATCTTAAAATGGGTTCGGTTGAGATTCAAGTGATACAAAATTTTCAGGGTGTTCCTTATAGTGTTTTCTGCCTTCCTGAATCCATTTTTTTTCTTCAGCAGTTAAATTAGTTTCTATTGCCGATTCTCTGGCTAAATAAGATAAAAGCGGTTCTACAGATGAAAGACAATAATCCGGTAATTCATCAATAAATGTGTGCAATTTTTGCCTGACTGCTACATTTTCCATTTTCAATCTCCTTTATATACTTGTCCTCTTGGCGCTATTTTATATACAACTATCTCTGTTTCGGTTATATCAAAAATTATTCTATAATCTCCAACACGCCGTCTATAACCATTTTCTCCATGCAATTTTTTTATATCACCGGAAGGCGGTTCTTTGGCTAAATCCCATAATGCCTGTTTAATACGCTGTTTCATTACAGTATCCAGACTTTCAAGGTATTTAGCAGCTTTCTTTTCAAGAATAACCTTCATATTTAATAATATCATATTCTTATGATTTTTCAAGGTTTAACCCCAATCTTGAGCGTAAACATATAAAATCTTGTTGAACAAAGCTGTTAACAATCAGGAGTTTACTCTATCACTATATGACACAGTGAATAGGTTAAAATCTTTAAAAAGGAATGAAATATGAAGAAATTAGAACAAATTTCTGAAGAAACTTTAAAAGGAGATGATACTCGTGAAATCGAAAATGAAGTATAAAAGAATGCTTTGTTGGGTTAGACCACATGAGAAAAAAGAACTTATTGCTGTTGTAAATGGTCAATTTCCGCTTGTATTTGCAAACGATTATAACGAATATAAAAATGAAATAAGTGAAAATGACTATCTTGTATTCTCACTTTCTTGGGCAGAAAAATTAAACGAAATTCAAACAATGGTTCGGGTTTTTCCGCATCTTAGATTTAATTTATATACTCTTGGCGATGAACTTATGGAATCATATCATTTTAAAATAATGGAAGAAGATAATGTTACTAAAGGTCAATACAGGGCTGAACATCTTGTGTTAAATTATACAGGAGAAATTGGGGATTTATGGGAATGGAATCAAAATATTAATAAAATTGATATTTCTACGCTGGAAAACAAAGATGAAATCATCTATTGACATCAGTGATATGACATTAAACTGGCTTAATTGGTGTTATATAAAATAAAAATTACTTGAAGCAATGAATACATTTTTTCACCCTATCACTATATGACACTGTGAACGCTATAAAATTAAAACAGAAGCAGCAGCAACCACCTGTTTGCGGAGCCCGGAGTATTCAGGTGCGTAGTTATATTGAGCGATCACCGTTTGTATAACATCTGTTGCTTCTATATGAGCAGATTGGGCAAGATAGGCAGTGGTTGTTTAATTTCTTAAAATAAGCGGCGTTGGGAAAGGACGTCCATTTAAGCAGTTGTAGGTCACACACCTGAGTTCAATCTGCTCTTATAGCGAATTTTTCGGAGCCAAATGTGAATAAAACAATTGAACAAATCCTGAGTATTGAAAAGGATTGGTATGAAGATATTAGTAATTTTTTGAAAAATTTGTTTTATGTGTGTCTAACGCTATTATAGGAGAAAATCCTTCTTTAAATGAAATCCGGACAAATGATAATGATTATAATACATGCTTACAGGGAGCGGAAAAAATCTGTATTCATCTCAAAACTCAACTTGATATTATTAAAAAATGGAATTCAAACGAGAATACCAGAAAAGAGGACATTATTTTGGCAAATATTGAAACCGCTCCATATGATTACATGAATATTAATTCCAGTACAGATAAAATGAGAAGGATCGAAAATTATCTGCTTCAAATTGAAAAAAACGAGTTAAAAGAATTATTCTATTGGCAGTTTTCACAATATACAGAAATATATTAAATAATTTAAGGGATTATCTGGAAAAATATGATAAAAACGCAAATGTATTGATCCCCGTACCTGAAGATTTTTAACATGTATTTTATTATTTCTTTTTCTATTCACTCTAGCACTCTATGACATAGTGAATACATTATATTTTTATTAAATCAGGAGTATTAAATGAAATACGAAAATGTAATGTATGGTTTAAACGAAAATCAAAAGCTTGACATAATCATTCCTCAGAAGCAAACTGTACCGCGGGAAACTTCGTTGGAGGTACATGCAATTGTATATATTCATGGCGGCGCTTATCTGACCGGGAACAAGCTGCAGTACCCTTCATTTTTAGCTGACTTTTCCGAAAAAAACATATTTGCGGCGGTTGATTACAGATTAATAATGGCGGATAACAATATTTGTATGGATGATATTCTTTGCGATATTAATAGCGCGCTTAATAAAATATCAGAATTGGCAAAAACAAATAACGTTATTATTAAAGATTTTATTTTAACAGGACATTCTGCGGGCGGGCATATCGCATTGCTTTATGCTTATAAATATTTTAACGGGATGCATAAAATATCAGCTTGTATAAGCATGGCAGGTCCGACTGATTTTACAGATGATACCGCGTGGTCGTCAATGTCAATGTGGGGTGATGATTTGCAGACAAGACTGTCGTTCATGTCACAGGTTGGATCAAGATTAATTGGAAAGCCAATAGAACTTACGCAATCAAACTGGACTGAACAGAAAAATTATTTCCAATTTAAACAGCGAATAATAGATATCTCTCCGATAACATACGTATCAGAAAAAGGAAATGTGCCGCCAACTCTTTTAATACATGCAAAGGGTGACGATCAGGTTCCATATAGCAATGCGGTCAGATTGATAAAAGCCCTGGATTGCGCTTACAACAAGGCATCGGATAATCTTTCACCTCATAAGCTGTTAACGCCGAATGGTAATGCTGACAGTCATATGCTCGGCGGGGAAGTGTATTCCGATGACAGTCCGTTTGTTTTTAAAAATCAAGCCTGGGTGTATGAAGCAAAAAGGTGGATGGAAACATATTTACAATAGTTATTATTAAAATATTTTTTCACCATATCACTATATGACACTGTGAACGCTTTATATTAAGTGTATAAAGAGGACAATCATGTTCGAACTGAAAAAAAAGACAGAATTAAACACCATCACAGGAAAAAAAATAAAGATACAAGAAAAATTGGGTGAAGGCGGACAGGGTTTTGTGTATAAGGTTTCGTATGACGGAAAATCAAAGGCTTTAAAGTGGTATCATCAAAATGTTCTAAAAAATCCGGATAATTTTTATGAAAACCTTGAGAATAATATTAAAAAAGGTGCACCTACTAAAACATTTTTATGGCCTAAGGATCTGACAGAAAAGAAAAATGATAGTTTCGGTTATATTATGGATTTGCGTCCGAATGAATATAAAGATTTTTCGCTTTTTCTTTTGGCAAAGGAAAAGTTCGCAAGCGTTACCGCAATGTGTAATGCGGGCTTGCAAATAATCGAAGCGTTCCGGGAGTTGCACAATTCCGGTTACAGTTATCAGGATTTAAATGACGGGAACTTTTTTATCAATCCAAAAAACGGCAGCGTTTTTATTTGCGATAACGATAATGTAGCGGAATACGGAAAAAATCTTGGCATCGCAGGAAAATGCAAGTATATGGCGCCTGAAGTTGTGCTTGGAAAAACACCGCCGGGTATTCATACTGACAAATTTTCTCTTGCGGTAGTGCTTTTTATGTTACTTATGAATAGCCATCCACTGGAAGGAAAACGTTCTTATCCGCCTTGCATGACAGAGGAACTTGAAAGAAAAATTTACGGAGAACAGCCGCTTTTTATTTTCGATAAAGATGATGATTCCAATGCGCCTGTTCCCGGTATTAACAATAACGCAATTAAACGCTGGCATTTGTATCCATCTTATGTGCGAGATAAATTCTTGGAAGCTTTCAGGCAGGATGCGTTAAAAGATCCTTCTAAACGTATTATCGAAAAAGACTGGCTTAAAATATTTATTCGCCTTAGAAACGAAATTTTTAAATGCAGGAATTGCGGCGAAATATTTTTCGCAGACCCTGTAACAAGCACTCCTTGTCCGTCATGCGGCACGGAACAGCGTTTTGAATATCATATTGAGCTTCCAAAAATAAATATCGCGGTTCATGAACGCACTAAACTTTTTGATTGTTATATAAATACAGACAGCGATGATTTTAACACATTATGCGCGGATATATTTTTAAACGAAACTACAGCATCATGGGAATTAAAAAATCGTTCAAAAAAAACATGGCTTGTTATTGATAAAAACGGTAAGCAATTAACAAAGTCTGCCGGTAAAACATTTGCGCTTGAAGCGGGAATGAAAATAATAATTGGAAATACAATAGGAGAAGTGGTGTAATGAGTTTAAATGATTTAATAGAAGCAATCCCAAGAAAAACAATGGTACTGTTCTTTTTAATTGACACATCGGGAAGCATGGGGGGATCAAAGATCGGAGCTGTAAACACGGCAATAGAAGAAGTAATACCTGAATTAAAAGACGTTTCCGCCGCTAACGCTGATGCGCAATTAAAAATTGCCGCTCTGGAATTTGATAACAGCGCAAGATGGCTGACAGGTGATGAACCTGTCCATGTTGATAATTTTTTCTGGAAATATGTTGATGCAGGCGGCAGTACAGCTCTTGGAGATGCATGTGTTAAATTAAATGACGCTCTTTCTGTTAAAACATTTATGCAGGATACTGTCGGCTCTTTTGCGCCTGTGATTATTTTATTATCAGACGGCGAACCAACCGATGATTTCGATCACGGTCTTGATGAATTAAAAATGAACAACTGGTTTAAAGCGTCAATAAAAGCCGCCGTCGCGATAGGAAATGACGCAAATAAAGATTGCCTTGCGAAATTTACAGGTTCAATGGAATCGGTTCTAGAAGTCCACAACACAGCAGGTATAAAAAAATTGATTAAGTTTGTTTCTGTAAAATCTTCTCAGGTTGCGAGCAGGAGTGTTCAAGTAAATGCATCACAAGAAGTAACATTAAAACAAAAAGTTTTAAATGAGCAGCTTATTCAAATAAAAGAAGCAATCGTTCAGAACGAAGATGATGAATGGTAAGGAGACAGAGATGTATTTTAGCCCTTCCATGTTAAGAAAATTTAGCCCCCTTGCTTTTTCATTTAATTCAACTTGTATAGGCGCTTCGCATGTAAAGGAAAAGAAACCTTGTCAGGATTTTTCGGCTAGTATTTCAAATTCTAAATTTGCGATTGCCGCTGTCGCTGACGGACATGGAGGAGAAGATTATTTTCGCAGCGACAGGGGAGCGCGCTTTGCTGTAGAATCTGCAATGAGCTGTATAGAAGAATTTTTATTTAAAAATGATAACCCTCTTAATAATATTGATGAATCATTAAAAGCGCTTGAAGCGTCAATGTTAATTTCATGGCAAAAAAAAATATTAAATGATACTAAAAAATATCCAATTAAAGTAGAACAAAAACGAAGCGATTTATTTAGGCCTTACGGAACCACATTGATTGTAGCCGCGTTTACAAAGTTTAACTGGTTTGCGATTCATATCGGCGATGGTAAATGCGTTGTTATTAATAATGATATGAGCATTTGTCAGCCTGTTCCATGGGATGAACGCTGTTTTTTAAATCAGACAACTTCGTTATGTGATGAAAATGCAGGATGCAATTTCCGTCATTTTTACAGTAAAGAAAAACCATTGGCTGTTTTTCTTGGAAGCGACGGAATAGATGACACCTTTTCGGTTAATAAAAACGAGGAACATTTGGCTTCTTTTTATCGGAGTATATATAAAAATTTTGAAAAAGAAGGCATAAAAAAAGGCGTAAAGCAATTACGCAAAATGCTTCCGCTTTTTTCAAAAAAAGGTTCTGGCGATGATGTAAGTATAGCGGGGATAATTTCCAAAAAATGAGGTAATAAAGATGGTAATAAAAAGACATTTTCCAAAAATCGTAACTGCAGATGATCTGCAATTGATAAAAATTACAAATGACAACCGCAATGTTATACTTGATGAGCTTTTTTATGTATATCAAAATAATTTTGATCATTTAAAATACTGGCATCACGGATGGAAAGAATTAATATTTAAAAATGTTAGTGAAATTAAAAAATATATCAGGAAGAGCCATCTTGTCGTATATGTTATTTGCAAAAATAAAAAAATAATTGGTTGTATGGAAATAAACAGAATGCGCAAGGATGATGAAAACAACAAGTACCGCGATTTATCATATTGGATTGATAAAAATCATACAAGAAAGGGAATAATGTACAAGTGTCTGCTTTTTATGGATAAAATATTTCTTGAGCAAGGTATTAATATTCTGCAAACCCAGATTGATATGAAAAATGAGCCTTCCATCAATTTAATGAAAAAACTGGGATTTAGGCAATTTTGTGCAAGTTTTATGATTTCCAAAGACGGTAAAACAACGCTGCAAACTTATTCGTTCATGAAGAGAATTAAATTAAATATTTAATCATTTTAATTTCATGCTCATGTTAACCAGTCTAAAAAACACTCATAATGTTTAGAGCCGTCAAAAACAGTTCTTACCATAGAAATATTCTGAGGAAGTAAGCCGAACTTTTGTTTTATTTCATCAATAATTTCAGGTATATTTATATGCGGATTCAAATAAATTGTAGCCTTGTTATTTGAAATGTCAATTCTACCGCGGGGGTAATAATTGTAATCTTTTTTATTATAAGGTTTGTGAGCAGTATTATTTTTAATTTCATTTTCCCAAAGTTTTTTATGATTATAAGTGCTGCCGCTTTTGGCGTTTAACATAATATGTGTTTCTTCAATAACGTTTCCGTTTCTATCACAAGGAATTTCAAACGCGAGCAGTTTCCAGTTCGTTAACTCGCTTGTTTCTGTAATTACCCAAAAAATACCGGAATGAAGTATTAAATCATCTATCCAACCAGGATTATCATCCAGAGCTTTTTTACACCATGTATGATATAAATTAGACGGGATTTTTTCATTATTTACAAATTGAAAATTCCCATGAAAAGATTTAACCGATGTTTCACATAATTCCTGATATTGTTTTTGTTCTAATTCTTCATCGTCAACAGAAAATAAAGATTTCCCATTATTTTCAACAGCGGCTTTACATAAATTAAAGTATTGCTCATTTGTAAATTGATTGGGACGAATAAAGCTAAGTTCACTGCCGTTTTTATTTATAACTGAAAGACATTGTTTATAATCCTGTTTGTAAATATATTTTAAGCCGCCGCCGTTTTTTAAAGCAAGCTGATGTAATTCTTGAAAATTTGTCTCCGAAGAAATATCAATGAAATATAGAATTTCTCCTTTCTTCCTAATGGCTATTTTGCAAAGTTCCAGCCAGTCATTCCCTGAAAGATATTTTTTTTCAAAATAATTAATGTAATGATGCTCCTTTTTAACAAAATAAAAACAAAGCTCTGAATATTGATTATCTGCAAGAAATTTAGGATGAATTTTAGGCTTTTTTTTATTTTTTGCTTTAATTTTGTTTTCTTTAATTTTTTCATCAGCTGCTTTTTTTAATAGATTATAACAGCGGGAACTGCATAAAGATTTATCAACAAATTGCAGAGCCTTTGAATTATTTTGGACAGCTGCAAGACAGATTTCAGGTGTTTGCTCATTAATCCAGCGGAGCGCAAGACCGTTTTGCCTGACAGTGAATAATTTAAAGTTATCCCACTTTAATGAAGAAAAACGCTCCCGATTAATCTTTGTAAAAGCTTCTAAATTTTGTCTGACAGCCGCTTCGCACATTGAATGATACTCCCTGCGTGTAAAAAGAGAGGGATCAATATATTTGACGCACATTCCGTCAAGGACAAGAGCCGCCATGCAAATGTCAAAAGACGGGTTTTCAATTCCGCCAAGTATGGAAGGATTTTTCATCACTTTTGCTATTAATGGTATTTTCATACTTTATTTATAGTACGTTTACAATGTCATATAGTGATATTGTGAAAAATCTTACCCTGTCACTCTATGACACGGTAAAAATTGTATTTTAAAAGCATGAATATGATTGACCATTTTGAAAAAATTATCTCCCTTGCAGGGGAGAACGGATTCTCTGACGCTTTCTTTGAAAACGCCAGAGAACATCTTGAAACTGCTGGTGCGCTTCTTGAAACAACTACATCGCAAACAGCAATATTTGCTTTAATTCTTGATCATTTCGGAGAAGATTCAACCGCAGTAGAAGATATTATCAAGGTATTAAAATGCTCAAAAATGCAGCTGTTAAAGTACATGGATGATTTTGACGCATTAAGAAAAAAAAGACTGATAAAACAAGTATCAAGATCATGGAGACCTGCAAGAGGCAGTACGGGTTTCCCTGAATTTATCGTTCCCATGGACGTAATAAAATCTATTCGTAAGAATGAGAAATATCAATATAAAAAATATGAAAATCTATTAGCTGAAGATTTTTTTGAATGTGCCAGTTCTTTGCTTGAAGCCGCCAGTATAAATGATATAAATACTGATACATTAACTGAAGAAATTAATGATCTTCTTTCGCGTAACCGGGCTTTAAGTTTTGTAAAAAAGGCGGAAGAATATGACCTTCATGAAGGCTCACTAATAGTCTTGTTTGTATTTTGCTGTAAACTTCTGCATAAAGAGGAAGAGGTGCTAGAATGTGACGATCTTTCAGAACATTTAAGCAATATTATCGGGCGCGGTGAATCAAAACAAGCGATGAATCGTTTGAAATCCCGTGAACATAAATTAGTAGTAAAAGGTTTAATTGAGTTTGAATGTATAAACAGCATGGCGGACACTCAGCATTTTCGTCTGTCGGAGAAAGCCAGAGAAGAATTGTTTACAGAAATTGATTTAAAAGAAAAATTTAAGCGTAAAGGAAAAAATTATATAGCAGGAACGAATATAAGCACTAAGATGCTTTTTTACAGCAGCAAAATCAACAATCGTATTCATGAACTTACAGATTTATTAAAAGAAGAAAATTTTTCCAACATTCAAAAACGCTTAACGGAGAATGGAATGCGCACAGGTTTTGCCTGTCTTTTTTCCGGTCCTCCTGGAACGGGAAAAACTGAAACCGCTTATCAGATTGCCCGTGAAACTGGAAGGGATTTAATGCTTGTTGATATTTCTGAAACAAAAAGCATGTGGTTCGGAGAAAGCGAGAAAAAGATTAAAGCTGTATTTAACCGTTACCGCGGTGCTGTAAAGCAGACAGGTTTAACTCCTATCCTGCTGTTTAACGAAGCCGACGCTGTTCTTGGAAAACGCCGACAGCTTTTAGAAGAAAAAAAAGGTCCTGATCAAACCGAGAACTCAATTCAAAACATAATCCTCCAGGAGATTGAAAATTTAAACGGTATTTTAATAGCCACAACAAACATGATTAATAATTTTGATAAAGCTTTTGAAAGAAGGTTTCTATATAAAATCCAATTTGAAAATCCCGATATAGAAGCAAAAAAATCAATATGGAAAACACATATAAAACATCTAAGCGATAACGACGCTGAACAATTGGCAGAAAAATTTAATTTTTCCGGCGGTCAGATAGAGAATATCGCGCGGAAAAGCACAGTCTCTTTTATTTTAAAAGGATGCGCTCCTGATTTGTTTATTTTGGAAACTCTTTGCAAAGAAGAACAATTTGAAAAAAACGAAATGCGCATTGGGTTTATAAAAGATTAAAGGAGAAAAAAATTATGACAAATTTTAATTTCAATAAAGGAGTAAAAAGGGTAATATCCGCAATAGAAAACTCATGGAAAAATGATTACGGGTATTTTAGTATAACTGATGTGACGGAAGATGAATTAAGAATAAGTTTAGATAGTTTTAAAGAAAACCGCTATGAATTAGCGAATGTAAATAAAATATCCACTGATGTAAATCTTCTTCCTGTAATCGCTGAATATTTTGATATGGAAAAAATAAAGGAACTTACAATATGGAACTGTGATACTGTTTGTGAAAAAACGTTTTATGAAAAATTTTATAATTTAAAAATATTGGATATAAAAGGAAAAAGTTTTAATCCCAGGATTATCAGTAAACTCCAATCGCTGACAGAACTTTCTTTAGGACTGGAAAATGATATTAATGAATATTCAGACTGCGTTTGCGCTTTAAAAAACCTGCGTGTTTTAAAAATATCTAATACATCTGCAGATGAAATATTAGATTGGATTGGTAATTTGCGGTCATTAAATAAACTTAAGATAAGCCGCTGTAAAAATATAAAGACCTTGCCTGAAAGCGTATGCAGACTTAAGAATTTAAATAGTTTAATCATTTGGGAGTTAAAATCATTCGAACTTCCGCAAAACATAGGAGAAATGCAATCTTTAGAATTGCTTTCATTATATGATAACATAAATTTTAAAACTTTACCTGAAAGTATATGTAATCTTCATTCATTGAAAGGTATTCATTTAAGTTATAATAAAGATTTTTCATTTTTACCTGATAATATTTGTAAATTAAAAAATTTAGCAATACTTGATATTAATAATTCAATTTCCATGGAATATCTTCCTGAAAATATCGGCAGTTTACAGTCTTTAAAGGAATTAACGCTGGAAGGAAATTCAAATTTAAAAACATTACCCGAAAGTGTTGGGTGTTTAAAAAATCTTAAAATATTGGATTTAAATAATTCCAATTCCATTAAAAAGCTTCCCGATAATATAGCGAATATTACAACTTTAGAATGTGTAAACTTAGTTAGAACAGGTATTACCTCTATTCCGGAGTTTGGACCCTCTGTTGATGTTTTTGCTGACAACAAACGCATTGTAATAATTAAAATGGACGGTTCATATTCATACCGAAGTTTTTTAAATGATTATTTTATCCTATTAAGAAATTTAATCCGTTACAACAACAAGGCAAGAAGAGAAGGATTATTAGCTTTGGAAGATGAACTGTATTATATCGAAGAAGGTTTTTTCAAAGACGGTATGCGTCTTATGAATGATGGTCATGAAGAATTTACCATTCGTGAAATTCTTGGAATATTAATAAAACATGAAAATGATTTTTATCGCAAAAAGCTGATGGAAATCGCTATGGAAGGAATTATTTGCATATTAAAAGGCGAGGCTGAAGAGCGTCTTCTTTTTAAGTTAAACCTGATGATTGACATTAAAGATAATCCGATAGATAAGGCTTATGAAGAATTTCTTAAAGGCAATAAAGACGCCTTTTTTGATTTTAATTTTTCTCCTTTTATAATACCGGAAGGCGAGAGAGAAGAAATTCTTTTTATTAAAAAAGCACTTGAAATCAGTGAAATATCACGCAAAGAGGGGCTTCTTGCTATTGAAAGCTGCATTAATAAAGACGCCGCTGCAAAGAGAGATGTATTTGAATACGGGATTCATCTTCTTGCAGAGGGATACCGTGATAATGATAACATCAGTTTAGGAAGAATATTCATTGAGGATGTGCTTAATAAACTGATTGAATGTGAAAAAGACCCTGTTAAAAGAAACATTGCCGTTGCAAAAAAAGAAGCCGTTCTTTCAATTTCCGCAGGCTGTAATTCATTGATCTTACTCAAGAAATTGACAGCATATTTTGATAAAAGCATTGAAGATGCCTTTAGGAAAGAATTATCAGAAGATTGAAGGAAAATTAATATGGATCATAATTATATACCTGTAATATCTAATATCGATACGTTAGCTGATTATTATTTCAACCTTGGATATGAACATCAATATAATAGAGAATATGATAAAGCAATAGAAACGTTTTCTGAAGCAATAAAGCTGGATTCAAAGAATTTTATGAATTACCGCCAGAGAAGCAGCGTCTATAAATTGAAAGGCGAATATGATGTTGCAATTAAAGATATTACAAAGTCTATTGAACTTGAGCCGTATCCTTTTACAGCATATATCGATCGCGGTGAAATTTATTTAGAAAAAGGCGATTACGATAATGCTGTCAAGGATTTTGAAAAAGCGCTCGAAATTAATCCGACTCACGTGGAAGTACTGAATAAAAAAATAAAAGCCGAAGCTTCTAAATAGGTAAAATTAAAATAAATATAAGAATAATATTTTTACGTAATCATCTTCATGTATAACTCATTTGGAATTCATTATAACCCAATATCACTTTTTGATATAATTGACAAATCATGTTTATATGTTTCATTATTATAACGTAAATCTGATAAAATTCTATCTACTTATGTTAACAAAAGATTTAATGAATTAAATAATGAAATAATAGAAAAATATAAATAATTGTATCGAGCAGAGTTGTTATCTGTAGTTTTTAAATCGTTTAGTAAGTTTCTTAATACAAGAATCGCCTGCTTACGTCCATCTGATAAACCAAATAAGCGTTCATATTTTCCTTTTGTTAAGTTTGGCAAATCATTTTTAATAAAGTATTCTAATTTCCTTTCAAATGTTTCAGTTTCTTTTACAATGTCAAGCCACGAAGAAAATTGTTTATTAACATCATTAAAAGAATACTCGTCATTTAATTTTGTTATGGCGGCTGTATTGCAGGCATCACTTAATAAGACAGTAAACTGAGACCATAATTCAAGTATATTTGTTATTGAGTCATTGTTTTTCTGTGTTTTTTCTTTGTCCATTTAATTAAATCTCTCTTATTGCATTATCCTAATCTCAAAATGTCAACTAATGCTATTGTGAAATATTTCTCCTTGCTGAGAACCTGCGGTTCTATGTGTTCCGCCTTTTTCAATTAATTCCCACCATATCACTCTATGACACTGTGAAAAACGTATATTTATAGCATGAAAGTATATTACCAATACACAGACGAAAGTTTTTGGGCGCTTGTTACTCAGGAAAACGATTGTTATACAGTTTTTGGAAACATTGAAGATGTTTTTCTTCCTCATCTGATAGTAAAAGTCAAAAGCGATGACGCGAAGTATTATGGTATTCACCCTAATGCTGAAAAATTTTCATTTGGTTATCCAAAAATTGCTGAACTGGAAGCAAGTAAGATAATAGCAGACAGGATTGAAGAAGATAAGCGCCATAATAGAATATCGACAAAACAAGATGAAAATTTCTGGCGAAATACAATAGAAACAAACGCTTTTCATTTGTTTTTTGTTCCCGAAAACTATCTTTCAAAAGAATTGTGTGTTCTAGCCTGCGATAAAGAGGCGCTAGCGCTTCAATATGTGCCGCATGAAATACAGGACGCAGAGCTTTGTAATAAAACTGTTTCAAAAAATGTATGGGCTTTTGAGTATGTAAGAGAAGATTTAAAAACAGAAGAATTATGCATGCAAGCAATTAATAAACACGGGATGACTCTTAAATATGTTCCTGAAAAATTTAAAACAGAAGAACTTTGTAAATTAGCTGTAAAATATTCCGGATGTTCTTTAGAATATGTCCCATATAATTTTATAACTTCTGATTTATGTTTAATTGCTGTTAAACAGTACGGCACGGCTTTACAATATGTTCCTGAAGTTTTTAAAACAAATGAAGTATGTAATGAAGCTGTAAAAAGGGATGCAAGAGAATTGAAATATGTTCCTGAAAAATTAAAAACAGAGGAATTATGCTCTCTTGCGGTATCGAAGTGTATTGGGGATTTTATCACTTTCGCAGGCAATGAGCCGGATGAGAGCGTTCTTGCTTCTGTTCCAAAGAAATTTATAACTTATAAAATGTGTTTTGATTCTGTTTGTAACGATCCTGATTCACTGGAATTTGTTCCTGAAGAATTTAAAACTTATGATTTTTTCCTTGATGTCATAAAAAATAATTATGGGTTTTTTTTATTAGCAGATGTACCGGAAAAATATAGAAATTATGAACTTTGTTTTGCCGCTGTAAAGAGATATGGAGCGAATATTGAGCATGTTCCTGAAAAATATATAACATATGAATTGATAAATGAAGCTGTAAAAAGAGACGCACAAGCGTTAAAATTTGTTCCTAATACATTTAAAGATAAGTATTTCTGCCTTGAAGCAGTAAAAAAAGAGGCAGACGCATTTATGTTCGTTCCCGATGTATTAAAAACAAATGAGTTCTACGAAGAAGCTTTTACTTTAAATCCTGATGTATTTAAATATATGCCGGAAGAATTAAAAACTTATGAGATATGTGTGCAGGCAATACTCAATATACCGGCGTACGGCTCTCCGCTTGTTCATGTGCCTGAAAAATTTAAAACAAAAGAATTCTGTCTTGCTGCGATTCGTTTTAATGGTTTAAATCTAAAAGGAGTTCCAGAGCATTTAAAAACCGAAGAACTCTGCCTTGAAGCTGTTTCAAATAACGGTTCAGCGCTTAAATATGTTCCAACACAGATTTTAAATTATGAAATAATTCTAACGGCGATAAAAAATAATAACAAAGCTATTCTTGATGTGCCGGATAATTATCTGGAAACTAAAATCATTATCGAAGCGATTAAACTCGACATCAAAGGTGATATAATAAAAAAACTACCGAAAGATTTCCGCACCGTTAAAAATTATCTCACTGTTATTGGTAATCACGATGCTGATATAAAATCTGTTTTAAATTCAATTTATAAACCTATTTTGACAGAAGAATTTCTTCTTGAAGCTATCTGTTTAAATTTTAATATATTAATGCATATCCCTGATGAATTTAAAACTAAAGACTTTTACTTTAAAGCAATAGAGCGAAATGGCAAAGCGATCAAACATATCGATAAAAATATTTTAACCATAGAAGAATACACGCGTATTTGTCAAATTTCTTTTAAATGGTATATAAATAACAAATAAAGGAGGAGAATATGAAAGCTTATTACCAATACACAGACGGAACTTTCTGGGCGCTTTGCACGCAAGGGAGTGATTGTTTTACATCACATGGAAGCGTATATAATAATTATAATCCCAGTTATATGATGAATGCCGGAAAAGAAAAATTTTATATTCCACCCAATACAGAAAAATTTTCATTCGCCGATCCTCAAACCGCTGAATATGAAGCCGGTGAAATGGTCATTAACAAAATTGAATACGATGAACGCAAAGATAAATTGATTCTTAAACAGGACGCAGAGTTCTGGCGGATCGCGGTTGAGATTAACTCCTATCTTTTATTTTTTGTACCTGATAATTTTCTGAAAAAAGAGTTATGCGCTCTTGCATGTTCAAGAAACGGCTGGGCTCTTGAGTATGTGCCAAAGGATATGCAGTGTCAGGAATTATGCGAACAGGCAGTGTTCAATAACTCGTGGGCTCTTCAATTCGTAAGGGATGATTTTAAAACAAAATCTTTGTGTATACGAGCTGTTAAATCAACCGGTAATATTCTTCAATTTGTTCCTGACGAATTTAAAAACGAAGAACTTTGTCTTAAAGCAGTAAAAAGATGCGGAACATCATTAAAATATATTCCTGAAAAATTAATAAATTATAATCTATGCCTTGAAGCTGTAAAAAATGATGGTCAAGCTCTTGAATTTGTTCCGCGAAATTTTATAACAAAGGATTTATGCCTTCACGCGACAAAACGTGATAATATTTCTTTATTATTAACTGCGATAACAGCAGGTGAACCCGGTAAAAACATCCTTTCTTTAATTCCGCCTGAATTTATTACAGAGAAAATGTGCCTTGACTGTATAAGTTGTAAGGAAGAATCTTTTCGCTTTGTACCGGAAAAATATTTAACTTATGAATTCTGTATTAATGCTGTAAAAAATAACGCTGCCGCGTTAGAATTTGTACCGGAAGAATTTAAAACTAAAAAGCTCCGCATAGAAGCGGAAAAAAACATCAGAAAAAGTTTTATATCAACTCCTTGTAAAGATAGATCTGAAAAAAAAGCAGTATCATTGGAAAATTTAAGTGATGAAGAAAAAACCGAAAAGCTCTGCATGGAAGCTGTAAAAGAAAACGCTTATTCCCTGCGGTATGTGCCGTATAATTTGCGCACTTATGAAATTTGTCTTGAAGCTGTTAAACGCAATAATAGAGCGTTGGAATATGTACCGGAACATCTAAAAAATTATGAACTCTGTATTGAAGCAGTTAAAAAAGAAGATATATGGTGGGTTATTAAATATGTTCCGCTGAATATCAGAACAGTTGAATTTTACTCGGAATTAATTAATAATATGCCTGAATTATCATCATTCTCGCATTATGAGAATTATGGTTTTCTGGCGGATAAATATGATTTACTTAAAGAACAATTCAGAAAAGCCGTGCGAAAAAACGCAAGCATACTTGAAGCTATACCGGAAGAAAAAATAACATACGAGTTATGTGTCGAGGCGCTTCTTGGCTGCGATGATTTTAACCATCCTCTTGAATATATTCCGTTAAAATTTAAAACTCCCGAATTCTGTCTTGCGGCGGTTCGCATTGACGGTAAAAATCTAAAAGGAGTTCCCGAACATCTTAAAACAGCGGAACTTTGTCTGAGAGCGGTTTCACAAGATGGATACGCGATTGAATACGTTCCGTCTCATATAGTGAATGAAGATATAATTTTATCTGCGATAAAATATAATGGCGATGCTGTTAAATATGTGCCTTCGGAATATCGTACAGATAAAATATTTCTGGAAGCATTAAAAAACGACATTTACGGTGTTATCTGCGGTTCAATAATCGAAGAGATGGACGAATCTCTAAAAACAAAGGAATTTTTCATGGAAGCAGTTCAATTAAACGGTCTTGTACTTGAATATGTGCCGGAAAAATTAATAACAACAGAAATATTTTTTGAAGCAGTAAAACAATACGGCAGAGCATTCAAATTTGTTGATATCAATATGCTTACAAAAGAAGAATACGCTCAGATTTGCGGAATTTCTTTTAAGCATTTTATGAATGATCGGGATTCAAATTAATGACAGATCGGTAAAAATATGTTAAAATTTGTTTATTCGACAACTTCAGTTAAAGGAGAAACACATGGAACAAAAAATCATCAATGACTTAAAAACTATCTACCTAATAAAAACGCTTTCACGTACAAAGCGAAAAGATTATGAGAACTATGTAATAAACGCCGTTTGGCAAAAGCTTGACGACCCTTTCATAGAGCCGGTATCACAGCAGTATGTTTACAACCCGAATAAATCAAGGGAAATAAGCGGTAGAAAATATGCGCACTATTTCATCGACCTCTATTTTCCGGGATTAAATATCGGGATTGAATGTGACGAAGCGCATCATTTAAATGAGGAGAATCAAAAAGCTGACACAATCCGCGAGGCAAATATTTATGACGCGCTTCACGAGATCGAATTGAATTCTGAATATGAAAATATACGCATTGATGTAACTCAATCTTTCGACAGCATCCAGAATCAAATTGATAACGCTGTGCATAGAATAAAGGAGAAAGCCGATAAACTCCGCAGCGAAGGAAAACTCCAAAAATGGACAATACAAACACCGGAAGAGTATCTTGCCGGTAAAACCGAAATCACAGTCCGCGATAAAATTGGTTTTGATACAATAGCTGACACATGTAATATGCTGTTTTCGGCGGAGTATGAAGGATATCAAAGATCGGTCGCTGTACCGAAATCATTTAACAGGAAGCCGGAATTTGATAATCATGTGTTATGGTTTCCGAAACTCAGGGTTTTCGTGGACGGCGAACCGGTAGCTGCTACGCAATCAGGCTGGGAAAATGATCTGGTTGACAGCGGGTTAACTATTATCGCAAGGAACGATACAAAAGAACCCGGAGACATTCTGAAAAAGATTCATATTACATTCGCCTGGCAAAAAGACGCGTTGGGCATTACTTCATATAAGTTTGTGGGAATTTTTGAACCTCCAAAAGCGGCGAATGATGACGGCACGTATCATTACAAAAGAATCAAAGATAAATGCCCGCTAATTAAATGAACCTGTCTAAATCGCGCTATTGTAAAGGCGTTCAATGCCCCAAAATTCTCTGGCTTGACGAGCATAAAAGCGAAGAACGTGATGACAGTGGACTGAATCAACGAATACTTGATACAGGAAACAAAGTCGGCGATCTTGCAATGCAGTACTTCGGGGATTTTACCGAAGTAAGTTACAGCGATGATAAATCCAAAATGCTGGAAGAAACAAAACAGCTATTGGACGCGAAAATAAAAATTATATGTGAAGCGTCATTTGCGCATAACGGTAATTTCTGCAGCGTTGATATTCTGCGCCGGAATAAGAATAAAACAGAAATAATAGAAGTTAAAAGTTCTACTGCTGTAAAACCGGTTTATTATGATGACGCGGCTTTTCAATATTATGTTTTATCGGCATGCGGTTTAAATATTTCAAAAGTATCAATAATGCATATTAATAATAATTACGTACTGCCGGAAGAAGGCGCCTTAAACTTAAAAAGATTTTTTACAATTCAGGACTGTACAAAAGAAACGCTGGCAAGACAGGATGATGTCGCATCTAATATAAATTATTTTAAAAAATATGCCGCGCAGGAAAATGAGCCTGAAATGGAAATAGGCGCGCAGTGTTATGCACCTTATGAATGTCCATATTGCAATTACTGTTTTAGGCATATCCCGAAAGAAAGCGTTTTTTCAATTTCAAGCAGAGCGCTGCGCATGGAGAAAAAATTTGATCTTTACAACAAGGGTATCGTTACAATTAAACAGCTTTTAAAATCAGGCGATGAACTCGGCGCTTCCGCGCGGCTTCAGGCGGAAACATTATTTTACAAACGTCCGCCCGCTGTCGACAGAAACGCAATAAAGGCTTTTCTTGAATCGTTACGATGGCCTTTGTATTTTCTTGATTTTGAAACAATGCAGGAAGCAATTCCCCTTTACAAGGGAATGCGCCCGTATATGCAGACGCCTTTTCAATATTCGCTGCATATTCAGAAATCCGCCGGCGCGGAACTGGAACATAAAGAATTTCTTGCGGAAGAAGGAATGGACCCGCGCCGTCTTCTTGCGCAGCGTCTGTGCGACGACATTCCAAAAAATGTCTGTATTATTGCGTATAACATGAGTTTTGAAAAAAGCAGAATAAAAGAGCTTGCGGATTTTTTCAGCGATATATCAGAGAATGCGTTATCAGCGCATTTAATGAATATTCACGATAATTTTATCGATCTAATGCAGCCTTTCCAGACATTTGCGTATTATTCAAACGAACTTTGCGGATCATATTCAATTAAGAAAGTGCTGCCTGCTCTTTGTCATGATGATCCTGAACTTGATTATCACGTCCTTGATCTTATCCATAACGGCGGAGAAGCGCAGACTGCTTACGCGCAGCTTTCAGATAAAAATTTAAGCGCAGAAGAAAAACAGCGGGTAAGAACCGCGCTTCTTGCGTATTGCCGCCTTGATACGCTCGCTATGGTGAAAATTCTTGAAAAACTGCAGGATATGGCATAAAAACATCGATATTTAATTTCAAATCCGCTTAGATTTGAAAAATGCTTCACTTTACGTTATTCTTATGGTATACTGAATTTCGTTAAAAAAATAATGAATTGAATTTTTTTTTATTAAACGAGGTTATTTATGATTAAAGGTAATATATCGTTTTCCGGAAACATTCAATGTATTAAAAACTTTTTATTTTTCATTTATTTTACGTTAACCGCTTCTTTGCCAATATACGCGCAGCAGTATGATCCTGAAAGCGGATTTATATTCGGTTTAACAGAAGATGGTTCGGGAACTATTCAAATATGGGGATATAACGGATCAAACGCGGAAGTGCATATTCCATCAAGCATAGAAAATATTTCTGTCGCGCAAATCAGGCAAATGGCGTTTATGGGAAGCCAGCTGACAAGCGTCACTATTCCCGTCAGCGTCAGGGGAATTGGCGCGCTGGCGTTTATGAACAGTCAGCTTGCGAACATTACAATCCCTGAAAGTATTATCTGGATTGGATACAGGGTTTTTATGAACGCCCGGCTGACCAGCGTTATTATTCCTGACAGCGTTACAACAATCGGCACGGAAGCGTTCGCCGGAAATCCAATAACAAGTATTAGCATTGGGGAAAATGTATCGATGGTAGTCGATTCATTTGATAATAATTTTGATATTTTTTATAACAACAACGGAAGAAGAGCAGGCACCTACACCTTCAGCAACGGCAAGTGGAGTTTTTAATAATTGCTTATCCCAGAAAGGGAAAGATGGTTGACCAAAATGCAAGTGTTTCCAATACTCACACAACCATGAACCAAATTAATCTGAACATCGATGATCTTCACAAGCATATTGAACAGCAGGCAAGAAGCGTTGCGCAATCGTCATCGGCTATAGAAGAAATGCTTGCCAATGTCGGAGAAGTTTCGCGTTTCAAGGTTGATTAAGATGTATGATACCCCGCTGCTTGCGGCTGCCGGTGATCAGCACAATTTAAAACCTTCGTTCGTAAGCGCTTTCCTAATGTGCTCAAGGTGTTCATGGTTTCTGGTTTCCATGGAAATATTTAAAAAGCAGCCGTTAATGTCCATGTTCTCTCCGCCCGGTGTATAATGCACGCTGATTACGTTGGCTCCTTCGCTGGCAATTATTGTTGATACTGACATTAACTGTCCCGGTTTATCAATCAGTTCTATAGAAAGATTTGTGAGTCTTCCTGATTTTAAAAGTCCGCGATCTATCACTCTTGAAAGAATATTAACATCGATATTTCCGCCTGAAACAACAGCGCAAACTTTTTTTCCTTTTAATGGAAGTTTGTTAAACATGACCGCGGCTACCGCGACAGCTCCGGCTCCTTCAGAAACAAGTTTTTGCTTTTCCATCATGGAGAGGATTGCTGTTGCGGTCTCATCATCGGAGACTGTGACAATATCGTCAACATATTTTTCACAAAAATCCCGTGTTAACATTCCAAACGATTTAACAGCTATTCCGTCAGCAAATGTTGATTTACCTTCTGCGCCCGATTTAGGATCATCATGTTCTTTAGTCTGAAACGATCGCGCTGCGAAGCTGCGAGCCATACTGTCCGCGCCTGCCGATTGAACGCCGTACACTTTAATTTTTGGATTTAATGATTTCACGGCGAACGCGATTCCCGATACCAAACCGCCGCCGCCGACCGGAACTACAATGGCGTCAACATCATGAAACTGTTCTATAATTTCGGTACCTACAGTAGCCTGCCCTGCAATAATATCAATATCATCAAAGGGATGAATAAACACAGCTCCTGTTTCTTTTGAAAACGCGGCGGCATCCGCGTAAGCGTTTTCATAAGTTCCCTTGGAGAGACGGATGCTAACGCCGTACTGGCGCGTCGCTTCAATTTTTGAAATGGGCGCGGCTTCGGGGAGGAAAATCGTCGCGTTAATTCCAAACTGCTTGGACGCAAGAGCAACTCCCTGCGCGTGGTTTCCGGCGGAACACGCCGTAACGCCTTTTGCGCGTTCTTCATCTGAAAGGTTTGCGATCTTGTAATACGCGCCGCGGATTTTAAACGCGCCGGTGCGCTGAAGGTTTTCCGTTTTAAGACGCAGATCGCAGTCAGAAGTTAAACCGGGCGATAAAATTATATCGGTCTTCAATGCAATGCCGCGTAAAAGCTGAGCCGCGGAATGAACCATGTCAAATGTAAGTTCGCTCATTTTATTACCGCTCCTTTATCCGCCGATGAAACTTTTTGCGCGTACCTTTTTAAATAGCCGTTTAATTGTGAATTTTTATTTTTGATTTTTTCTTCTATATTACATGCGCTCTTTCTTTTATCAATCTCTTCTTGAGGCACCAAGAGTTCCAATTTATGCGAAGGGATATCAATGTCGATCTTGTCTCCATTTTGAACATAGGCAATAAGTCCGCCTGACGCCGCTTCGGGAGACACATGCCCTATTGACGCGCCGCGTGTCGCGCCTGAGAACCTGCCGTCTGTGATAAGCGCGACGCTTTCATCAAGGCCCATTCCGGCAATCGCTGAAGTCGGCGATAACATTTCGCGCATACCGGGTCCGCCTGAAGGTCCTTCGTAACGAATTACAATTACATCGCCTGCTTTAATTTTACCGCTGTAAATATCCGCAACCGCGTCTTCTTCGCAGTCGTAAACGCGCGCGGTTCCTGTAAAGACAAGCATTTTCTCGCACACCGCGCTTCGCTTTACAATGGAGCCGTTTTCGGCAAGGTTGCCGAACAATACGGAAAGTCCGCCTGTCTTTGAATAAGGATTTTTAAAATCGCGAATGACAGTGTCGTCTTTTACAAAATGTTTGGGCAAAACCTCATATAGTTTGCGGCCCGTAACTGTCATCGCCTGCGTATCAATTAAACTGTTATTGGCGAGGATACGCATAAGAGCGTAAACTCCTCCTGCTCTGTTCAAGTCCTGCACATGATGCTTTCCTGCCGGAGCGAGTTTGCAAAGATTTGGAGTCGCGTCGCTTATCTCGTTTATCAGATTCATGTTAAACGGGATTCCAAGCTCGTGCGCCAATGCCGCTAGATGAAGCGCGGAATTTGTCGAGCAGCCAAGAGCCATGTCAACTCGAAGCGCGTTTTTTAAGGCGGTCTCTGTTAGAATGTCTTTTGGTTTTATATTTTTTTCAAGCAGATTCATTACCGTCTCGCCGGCGGTTTTCGCAAGCCGTATTCTGTCGGCGTATACAGCAGGAATCGTTCCGTTACCGGGAAGAGCGATGCCGAGAGCTTCGCATAAGCAGTTCATTGAATTAGCTGTAAACATTCCAGAACACGAACCGCAGCCGGGGCAAGCTCTGTTTTCAATTTCAGAAAGTTCTTCGCCGTTAATTTTTCCCGCGTGATACGCGCCGACAGCTTCAAAAACTGTATTCAGATCGGAGCCGTCTAACGAAAGCATCGGTCCGCCTGAAATAAAAACGCATGGCAGATTAAGCCTTGCCGCCGCAATCAGCATACCGGGCACAATCTTGTCGCAGTTTGGAATGAACACAAGCGCTTCAAAGCCGTGCGCCATTACCATACACTCGATGCTGTCAGCGATCAGTTCACGGGATGGCAGAGAATATTTCATGCCAGCGTGTCCCATGGCTAACCCGTCGCAAACCGCGATTGTGTTAAACTCCATAGGCGTTCCGCCTGACGAAAGCACTCCATCTTTAACGGCGCGCGCGATTGAATTTAAATGTATGTGCCCCGGAACAACTTCGTTAAAAGAATTCACAATACCGATAAGCGGTTTTTGTAATTGTTTGGGCGTATATCCCATCGCGTACATTAGAGCGCGTTTTGGAGCGCTTGCCGGGTCATCAAGTTTAAGTCTGCCTTTAGTATCACCCATATTATTTCTTCCAGTTCATTTTTTCGCGAAGCTCTGCT
>Ga0209755_10000321_pt1 | contig 91619 bp, 89 predicted proteins | sample TergutCo191P1_FD_187301 | JGI IMG/M metagenome (GOLD analysis project Ga0209755, IMG submission 187301) | Cornitermes sp. P1 segment gut microbial communities from Petit-Saut dam, French Guiana - Co191P1 (SPAdes) (version 2) | ecosystem: Host-associated > Arthropoda: Insects > Digestive system... | reverse complement strand
TTTAAAAAGTGTTATGCGACAATCGGCAGCGTAGGCAACGAAGACCACATGAATACAACGCTTGGAAAAGCAGGCCGCAAAAGATGGCTGGGTGTACGCCCGAGCGTCCGCGGTATGTCCATGAATCCTGTTGACCATCCGCACGGCGGCGGCGAAGGAAGAAGCAAGGGTATCCACCCTGTTACTCCGTGGGGTCAGCCGACTAAGGGATATAAAACCCGCAAAAAACATAAACCTTCATCAAGGTTTATCGTAAGCCGCGGCAAAAAGAAGTAGGAAGGGAGTATGTCAAGATCCGTAAAGAAGGGCCCTTTTATTGAAAAGAGTCTGTATAAAAAGGTGCTGGAATTGAGCAAGTCCGGGGAAAGGAAGATGATTAAAACCTATTCCCGCTGTTCAACAATTATTCCCGAAATGGTTGGCGGAACAATTTCCGTTTACAACGGTAAAACATGGGTTCCCGTGTATATCACGGAAAACCTTGTAGGTCATAAGCTCGGCGAGTTCGCTCCCACGCGAATTTTCCGCGGGCATTCGGGCTCTGATAAAAAGGCTGCGGCAAAATAGGCGGAATTATGAAAGAGAAATCAGGTTATAAAGCAATCAGTAAATTCCTAATCGGTTCGCCTTTCAAGATTAGACCGGTTGCGGATTTAGTACGCCGAAGGACATATCCCGAAGCGATTTCCATTCTGGAGAATATGCCGCATAAGGGCGCGAAACTTATCCGCAAGACGGTTAAGTCCGCGGCGAGTAACGCGCTTTCAGATAACAAGAAACTGGACGAAGATATGCTTTTTGTTAAGGAGATTTACATTGACGAAGGACCGCGTCTTAAAAGAATTTGGTTCCGCGGCAGAGGGCGCGCGGATATGCAGGTAAAGAGAATGTGCCACATTACTGTAGTGGTTGACGAAGCTGCGGTTGAAGCCGCGGCTTCCAAAGGTGAAAAACCCGCTGCAAAAGCAGCTTCCAAAAAGGCGGCTAAATAATGGGACAGAAGGTTAATCCAACCGGTTTAAGAATCGGTATTAATAAAACATGGGGTTCACGCTGGTATGTCGATCCTAAGGAATATGTAGACGCGCTTCACGAGGATTTATATCTTCGAAAGCTCATTATGGATATGCCGGAAACAAAAGGCGCGGATATTGCCGAACTGGAAATTATCCGCCATCCGCAGCGCATTACAATCACAATTCATACTGCGCGTCCCGGCGTAATCATCGGCGTTAAAGGCGCCAATATCGAAAAGATCGGCAACGACTTACAAAAGAAAATAAACAAAAAAGTACAGATCAAAATTAAAGAAGTTCGCAATGCAGATAACAACGCGCAGATTGTCGCGCAGAATATCGCGCGCCAGCTTTTGGCAAGGTCGTCTTTCAGACGCACAATGAAGCAGGCGATTACGAACGCGATTAAAAAAGGAAACGCGCAAGGAGTTAAGGTTCGCCTTTCGGGACGCCTTGGCGGCGCGGAAATGTCGCGTACAGAAGAAGCGAAAGAGGGACGCATTCCTCTTCACACTCTTCGCGCGGATATTGATTACGGTTTTGCCGAAGCGCATACCCCGTTTGGTTCAATCGGCGTAAAGGTTTGGGTTTACAACGGCATGAAGTACGGTAAAGAACAGAAAGAAGACGCAGGCGCGCTTGTCCGCAAACGAAGGGACAGAGCTCCTGCGAGAGGTTAAGGTTAATTATGCAGAGTCCAAAACGTGTAAAGCGCCGGAAGGTGCAAAGGGGCAATATGCCCGGCAATGCCACAAGGTGCAACAATGTTGTGTTCGGCGATTTCGCCCTTGTTGCTTTGGACAGGATGTGGATTACAAACAGGCAGATAGAAGCGGCTCGTATCGCTATTAACCGCCATGTAAAACGCGGCGGAAAAATGTGGATACGTATTTTCTGCGATAAACCGTTTTCAAAGAAACCCGCGGAAACCCGCATGGGTAAAGGAAAAGGCGCTCCCGAATATTGGGTAGCGGTGGTTAAACCGGGAACGGTTATGTTCGAGTTGGGCGGCGGTATTACACGCACAATGGCGGAAGAAGCGATGGCGTTGGCAGGATCAAAACTGCCGATTAAGACAAAATTTGTCGCCCGCTCTGATATGGAACTTGGAGCTTAGGGGGAACTGTGAAACATTCATTTAAGAACTTATCGTATCCTGAGTTAAAAGCCAAACGCGACGAACTCAAAAAGAAGTACATGGAATTCCGTTTTAAAATAGTTATCGGCCATGTAGATAATCCTCTGCAAAAACGTACGTTAAGAAGACAGATTGCCAGACTCAACACCTTGATTCACGCGCACGAAAAAGCAGAAACGAAAGCAGCGGGGGTTAAATAATGGCTACGCAAACTGCGGCTGCTAAAAGCGGCAAGAAAGAATTTATCGGAATGGTAAAGAGCAACAAGATGGAAAAGACGATTGTAGTTTCAATCGAAACTTTGACCCTTCATCCTCTTTACAAGAAATACATCAAGCGTTCCAAAAAAGTTAAGGCGCATGATGAAAAGAACGACGCGAAGATCGGCGACAGAGTCCGCGTGATTGAATGCAGGCCAATCAGCAGGGAAAAATGCTGGAAGCTTGTTGAAGTTATCGAAAGAGCCAAATAAGGAAGGGGAGACAAGATGATTCAAGTGGAAAGCTTCCTGAATGTGGCAGATAATTCAGGCGCCAAACTGGTCCAGTGCATCAAAGTTCTGGGCGGCAGCAAAAGACGGTACGCAGGTATCGGCGACATTGTTGTAGTGGCGGTAAAAGAAGCGCTGCCTACTTCGACAATCAAGAAGGGCACTGTTGAAAAAGCGGTTGTAGTGCGCGTGCACAAAGAATACCGCAGAGACGACGGGACATATATCAGGTTTGATGATAACGCCTGTGTCATTATTGACGCTGCGTTAAATCCAAAGGGTAAACGTATCTTCGGGCCTGTAGCGCGCGAATTAAGGGAAAGAAGCGAATTTATGAAAATCGTCTCTCTTGCCCCAGAGGTATTGTAGGAGTGGTTATGGCTGAAGCAGTGCATAAGTTTAAGCTTAAAAAAGAAGATACAGTAGAAGTCATCGCCGGAAAGGACAAGGGAAAACGCGGCAGGGTTTTAAAAATTGCACGTGACGCGGATCGTGTTCTTGTAGAAGGCGTGAATATGGTCAAGAAGGCGAAGAAGAAAAGAAAGCAGAATGATCGCGGCGGCATTGTCGAGATCGAAGCTGCAATCCACGCTTCCAACCTGATGATTGTTTGTAAAAAATGCGGACCCACGCGTATCGGCTACAAAGCTGACGGCGATAAAAAAGCGCGGTTCTGTAAAAAATGCGGGGAGGTCTTGTGATGGAAAAAAGTAATGCACCGGGCGCAGCTCCGGTACCCCGTCTTAAGAAAATTTATAAGGAGCAGATAGCTCCCGAATTGTTTAAGGAATTTAGTTACAAATCCAATATGCAGATACCCAAGCTGGAAAAAATTATAGTAAGCATGGGTGTAGGCGAAGCTATACAGAACAAAAAGCTTTTGGATGCGGCTATAGATACATTGACTCAGATAACAGGGCAAAAAGCGGTTAAAACAAAAGCCCGCAAGAGTATCGCGAATTTCAAGATCAGAGCTGGTCAGGAAATCGGTGCGAAAGTAACTCTGCGCGGAGCGATGATGTACGAGTTTTTTGACAGGCTTGTCAATGTCGCTCTTCCCCGCGTTAAAGACTTCCACGGCATAAATCAAAACGCGTTTGACGGCCGCGGAAACTATTCGCTGGGTATTCAGGAGCAGATTATTTTCCCGGAAATTGACTTTGACAAAATTGAAAAAGTCGCCGGGCTTAATGTTGTAATTGTAACATCGGCAAAAACTGATGCAGAGGCGAAAGCATTCCTTTCCAAATTCGGAATGCCTTTCAGGAAATAGGAGGTAAGATGGCACGCAAAGCGATGATTATTAAAGCGCAGCGCACACCCAAGTACAAGACACGAAAGGTGAACCGCTGCAGGATCTGCGGAAGGCCAAGGGGCTTTTTGCGGAAATATGAAATGTGCCGCCTTTGCTTTCGAAAACTCGCGAGTGAAGGGCTTATACCCGGCGTTACAAAATCTAGCTGGTAGGAGACTAGGATGAGCGTATCAGATCCAGTTGCGGACATGCTGACAAAAATTCGAAATGCCGGCATGGCAGGACACGAAAAAGTAGATATTCCCACCTCCAGGCTTAAGCTTGAGATAGTCAAGATATTAAAGACCGAAGGGTATATTAAGAATTTTAAAAAGGCGAATCAGGAAGGATCGAATGTGATCCGGGTTTTCCTTAAATATGACGACAATACCGTTCCAATTATTCACGGCATTGAAAAGGTTTCAAAACCTGGAAGGCGCGTTTATATGGGATACAAAAGTATGCCAAGGGTATTGAATGGATACGGAACCCTGATCGTTTCTACGTCGCAGGGTGTAACAACAGGCAAAAAAGCCGCTGAGAAAAAAGTCGGCGGCGAAGTAATCTGTACGGTTTGGTAGGGGAATAGATATGTCCAGAATCGGAAAAATACCGGTTAAGGTTCCTGCCGGAGTCAAAGTAACATTTCAGAACGAAGAGATGTTGGTTGAAGGTCCGAAAGGAAAGCTTAAACAAAAGTACCACCCCATCATTACCTTTGAAAACAAGGGCGGGGAAATAGTTGTTAGCCGCAAAGATGAGGAAAAACAGACAAAGGCGTTTCACGGTCTTTACCGCAACCTCCTCAATAATATGGTTACAGGGGTTTCAAGCGGTTTCAGTAAATCGCTTATTGTAAACGGCGTCGGTTACAAAGCGGAACTGCAGGGTAAACTCCTTGCGATGAGCCTTGGCTACTCAAACGATATTTATGTCGCGGTTCCAGACGGGCTTTCTGTCGCGGTTGATCAGGGCGGAAAGATTACAATTACAGGAATTGATAAACAGCGAGTTGGAGAATTTGCGGCGCAGGTTCGCAAGTTAAGAGGTCCCGAACCTTACAAGGGCAAGGGAATCCGCTATGAAGATGAAAAAATCAGGCGGAAAGTCGGCAAGTCGGGCGTTAAATAGGATACGAATATGTTACAGAAAATGCTGGAAAAAAATAGAAAACGGCTGCGAAGAAAGATTCATATTCGCAAGAGGATATTCGGAACCGCGGAACGTCCGCGGATGACCGTAACAAAGAGCAACAGAGCTCTTTCTGTTCAGATTGTAGACGACGACAAACACTGCACCATTGTTTCAGCTTCGTCTCTTGAAAAAGATCTTAAGAGCATTAAAGCGACAGTCAAAGGCGCGGAGCAGCTGGGTGAAATTGTCGGGAAGCGCATGTTGGAAAGAAATATCAAGACAGTGGTCTTTGATCGCAACGGATATTTGTATCACGGAATTGTTAAGGCATTAGCCGATGGAACCCGGAAAGCGGGAATCAATTTCTAGGGGGAATGATGGCGAAATCTAAGGATATGGATGGAACAATGGAAGAAACAGTCGAAGATAAAGAAGTAGATTCCTCAGACACTGAAGTTGTAGAAGCCGCGCCTGAAGAGAACAGACGCGAAGGACGCGGCAGAGGACGCGGCAGAGGACGCGACAGAGATCGCGGAGATCGCGAACCTGTCGAAAAAGAATTTGTCGAAAAATTAGTTAAACTTAACAGAACCGCGAAGGTTGTAAAGGGCGGACGCAGGTTCTCATTCTCGGCTCTCACAGTAATCGGAGATCGCAAGGGAAAGGTCGGCTATGGTTTCGGCAAGGCGAATGATGTTTCCGAAGCTATCCGCAAAAGTATAGATAAAGCAAAACGCAACATGATTCATCTGCCGGTTAAGAACGGCACGATTCCGCATGAAGTAAAAGGATTTTTTAAATCATCCTATGTTCTTTTAAAACCTGCCCGCTCCGGTACCGGTATTATCGCCGGAGGTCCTGTGCGCGCAATTATGGAAGCAGGCGGCGTAACCGATGTATTGTCAAAGTCAATCGGATCGTCAAGTCAATATAACGTGGTCAAGGCAACCTTTGAATGTATCACCAAGATGATGGATGCAAGGACAATTTCAAGAAACAGGGGCAAGTCCCTGAGCGATATGTGGGGTTAGTAGTATGGCAAAGATTAAAATAAGCCTTGTACGCAGTACCATCGGTCAGATCCCCAAACACCGCGCAACTGTCCGCTCTTTGGGGCTTCGCAAGATTGGTTCAAGTACCGTGCAGGAAGATACCCCTGCGATAAAGGGAATGGTAAGAGCCGTTTCTCATTTGGTATCAGTAGAGGATGTAAAATAATGGCGCACGATTTTAATTTGCACGCCCCCGCAGGCGCAAACAAGAAAAAACGCATTGTAGGACGCGGTCAAGGATCAGGGCGCGGAACTACTTCAGGAAAGGGAAACAAGGGGCAGAAAGCCCGTTCAGGCGGCAAGACTTATGTTGGTTTTGAAGGCGGACAGATGCCGCTTTACAGACGTCTTGCGCACAGAGGTTTTTCCAACTATCCGTTCAAACAGGAATGGCAGATCGTCAACCTCGGCGAAATTGAAAAGCGCTATGAATCAGGCGAAACCGTAGACGCCGCGACTCTTTCAAAGAAAGGGCTTATTAAAGGTTCAAACCCTGTTAAAGTTTTGGCTAACGGCGATTTGTCAAAAAAACTTAGCTTTAAAGTTGACGCGGTTTCCGCTTCGGCAAAAGCAAAGATCGAAAAGGCAGGAGGAGATGTAACTGTCATTCCTCTTCCCGAAAAAGAGCGTCCCAAAAATAAAATGGGTCAGGGCGCGAAAGCCGCTAGAAAAGCAAAAGCTGTAAAAGCGGCAAAAACAGGCGGTAAATAAGCAATGGCTAATCCAATTATTGGAATGTTCAGAATTAAAGAACTGCGCGAGCGGATTCTCTTCACTCTGGGAATGCTTTTGGTGTTCCGTATCGGAGCTGTATTCCCGATTCCGGGAATCAATGTAAGAGAATTGTCCCGGTATTTTTCGGATATGGCTAATACCGGTAACCCCATAGTCGATTATCTTGACTTCTTTGCCGGCGGCGCGTTCTCGAACTTCTCTGTATTCATGCTTGGTATTATGCCTTACATTTCCATGTCGATTATTATGCAGCTTCTTCTGATTGTTTTCCCGAGTCTTAAAAAGATTTCGCAGGAAGACGGCGGACGTAAAAAGATTCAAAAGTGGCAGAGATACGGAACCGTAGTTGTCTGTCTTATTCAGTCTTACGCGGTTACTCAATACGCTCAGGCGATTTCACGCAGCGTGGATAACCTTCTCTTTATCGGCATTCTGCCTTTCACTCTAATCGCCATGCTGACTGTTACTACGGGGACGATGTTCCTTATGTGGATGGGCGAGCAGATCACCAAGAGGGGCGTTGGCAACGGAATATCGCTTTTGATCTACGCCGGTATCGTGGCGCGTATGCCTCAGGCGATTTATGAATTGTTCGGAATGATGAGAAGGGGAGACTTAAACCCGGTCTTTGTTATTATTGTTTTTGTAATGTTCGTCGCGGTTGTCGCGCTTGTTGTTTTTGAGCAGCAGGGGCAGAGAAAGATTCCCGTTAATTACGCCAAGCGCGTTGTCGGCAGAAAAATGTACGGAGCGCAAAATACATACATTCCGTTCAAGATTAATCCGTCGGGCGTTATCCCTGTTATCTTCGCTTCATCAATATTGATGTTCCCGTTGCAGATTGCGCAGACAGTCGGCGGCAATGTCGCGTGGCTTGCGGCGGCGGCGAGAGTGTTGAGCCCGCAGGGCGGTCTTTACACAATATTGTATGTGCTTCTTATCGTATTCTTTGCTTATTTCTATACACAGGTAACTCTTAACCCCATAGAAATAGCAAAACAGATTCGGGAGAACGGCGGTTCCATTCCCGGGATCAGAAGTGAGAATATTGAAACATATCTCACCAGAATCCTAAACCGCATTGTGCTTCCCGGTTCTTTATATCTGGCCCTGATAGCGGTCATCCCGACCTTTATAACATGGGCTTTTAAGTTTCCTTCATCTGTCGCGTACTTAATGGGCGGTACATCGCTTCTCATTATGGTAGGCGTCGGTCTTGATACCATGAGCCAGATTGAGGGATTGTTAAAAATGCACCACCATGAAGGTTTGGTCAAGCGCGGCAAATTGCGCGGACGGAACTTGTAGCAACCTTAGGTTGCAGCAACCATAGGAGATATGAGATGAAAGTCAGAACCAGCGTGAAGCCCATTTGCGATAAGTGCAAAATAATTAAGCGCAATGGGATTGTTCGTATTATTTGCCAAAATCCCAAGCATAAGCAGAAACAAGGCTAGGAAGGAGATATAATGAAACTTCGTTTCATTTTCGATTTTATTGTGCGCTCAGAGCGCACGAAGTAGAGGTTATATGGCGCGTCTTGTGGGAGTTGACCTCCCGAATAAACATGTGAATATCGCATTGACCTACATTTTCGGAATTGGAAGGTCAAGCGCGGATGAGATTGTCGCAAAGGCAAAACTCGATCCAATGCGGCTTATGAATGATTTGTCTCAGGAAGAATTAAACGAACTGAGAAACATCATCGAAAGCGATTATAAGGTTGAAGGTCGTCTTCGCACTGAAATTGCGCTTAACATTAAACGGCTTATGGATATCGGATGTTACCGCGGTTTAAGGCACCGTAAAGGACTGCCTCTTCGCGGTCAGCGCACAAGGACAAATGCCCGCACCCGCAAAGGTAAGAAAAAGACCGTTGCTGGCAAGAAGAAATAATTGGAGGAATAATTGGCAGCCGCTACAAAAAAGAAGAAAGAGAAAAAATCAGTATATGAAGGCAATGTCTATATTCAGGCGACCTTCAATAATACGATTGTTACAATTACCGACTTGATGGGAAACACCGTTTCCTGGGCAAGTTCGGGTATGCTGCAATTCAGAGGCGCTAAAAAATCGACTCCGTTTGCCGCGCAATCTGTAACCGAAACTGCCGCCGCTAAAGCGCTGCAGGCAGGTTTACGCGAAGTTCATGTGTTTATTAAGGGGCCCGGCATCGGAAGAGAGTCGGCCATTCGTCAGCTTGGCGTTATGGGCATTAAGGTAAAATCGATCAGCGATGTTACTCCAATTCCCCATAATGGCTGCAGACCAAGAAAAACCCGCCGTATATAACGGGTAACAGGAGAAAAATATGGCTAGATACACCGGCCCTGTTTGCAGAATGTGCCGTGTAGAACAGAAGAAATTGATGCTCAAAGGGAACCGCTGCAAGAGCGACAAGTGCCCGATGAATAGAAAACGCGCCGCTCCCGGCAAGGATCCGAAATCCCGCCCCGGCAAGAGATCCGATTACGGCGTCCAGCTCCGCGAAAAGCAAAAGCTTAAAAGAATTTACGGAATGCAGGAAAAGCAGTTCCGTCTCTTTTTTGATCGCGCGCAGAGGATGCCAGGCATCACCGGCGAAAACCTTTTCATGTTATTGGAAAGGCGCCTTGATAATGTTGTTTACAGAATGCGCTTCGCTTCGTCAAGAAGCCAGGCTCGCCAGCTCGTTTTGCACGGTCATATACTTGTAAACGGCGAAAAGATTACAATTCCTTCCTATCTTGTTAAACCGGAAAATGAAGTCGGCGTAGCGGAAGGAAGCAAAAACATGACGATAATAAAGGACGCGTTGAGAGAGTTCGGCAAGTCGGGCGTTATGCCGTGGCTCAGCCTTGATCCCGACGCGATGAAAGGGAAGTTCCTTGCAGCTCCGCGCCGCAGTGATATCACAGACCTTGGTGATATAAAGGAACAGATGATTATCGAATTATATTCTAAATAAGGAGTGACCATGGCCCGTAAGAACCTTATGCAAGGCTTCAAACGCCCTAAAAGTTTTACATTTGAGCATGGTGATCTCAGTCAAAATTACGGCAAGTTTATAGCCGCCCCGTTTGAACCGGGTTTTGGTACAACGGTTGGCAATACTTTGCGCAGAGTTCTGCTTTCCTCGATTCAGGGGTACGCGATTACCGCTGTAAAGATTGAGTCTATTCAGGACAACGGAACCGCTCATAGTGTATCCAGCGAATTTGAAACGATACCGAATATTGTAGAAGATACCCTTGAAGTGATTAATAACCTGAAGCAGATCCGGCTTAAACTTCCGTCCGAAATGGAACAGGATGTTCTTCTTTATGAATGGTCGGGTAAACATGAAATAAGGAGCGATGATTTTGCGAGACCCGGACAGGTTGAAGTGCTTTCTTCAGGTCAGCACATTATGACCCTGATGGAAAACGCGAATATCCGCTTTGAGATTCAGATTGATCTTGGAAGAGGCTATGTGCCGTCCGAAGTAAATGAGCGCTATATCGAAGTTATTAACACCATTCCGGTGGACGCGATTTTCTCGCCCGTTAAAAAAGTAAAGTTCAATGTTGAATCTACCCGCGTTGGACAGCGCAATGATTATGACAAGCTGGTTCTGGAAGTGTGGACAGACGGAACGATAAGACCGGAAGACGCGCTTGCCGAAGCCGCTAAAATCGCGAAAGATCATTTTTCGGTATTTATCAACTTTGACGAGAACAACATCGGACTGGAAGATGACTTTGACGATGAAAATGATCATGTAAAAAAAATATTAAATACTCCGGTTGAGGAGCTTGAACTTTCGGTTCGTTCGTCAAATTGTTTGAAGAACGCAAATATCAAGACGATTGGAGAGCTTACGCGCAAAACAGAAGACGATATTGCCAGAACAAGGAACTTCGGCAAGAAGTCGCTTCAGGAAATCAAGGAAAAACTTAAAGAATGGAACTTAAGCCTTGGCATTACAGATTTGAATGTCCTGAAGAATGCCCGTATGGAAACCAAAACAAAGGAAACTGAAGATGAAGCATAAAAGAGGTTTTAACCCGCTGAACAGAATGGCGTCTCATCGCAAGGCGCTTCACCGCAGCATGGTGACATCGCTGTTCAGGCAGGAGAGGATTCAAACAACAAAAGCCAAAGCGCTTGAAGTTCGCAGAACCGCGGAAAAAATGATTACCCGCGCAAAAGAAGACAGCGTTCATAACAGACGCATTGTTTCCAGCCGTCTTTTTGACGAAGCGATTGTTGCAAAACTTTTTACCAACATCGCCCCGCGCATGAAAGACAGAAACGGCGGTTACACGCGCATACTAAAACTCGGCGAGCGCAAAGGCGATGCCGCGCAAGTTGTTATTCTTGAACTGGTAGATTACAAACTTGATACCAGCGACAAGAAAAAGTCCAAAAAGGGCGATGATAAATCTGTTACCAAAGGTAACAGCGGGGAGAAGGGGAAATAAATGTCTAAACCACATAGAGGTCAGAGTATCAGGGAATTATTTTCCCGCGGCAGAGGCGAATGCCCGGTTTGCAATAGAAAAAATGTAAAGGTGCTTTTTGAACAGGAATCTGGCGGGCAGAAGTTTAAAATCTGCAAGGTCTGCAAAGCTGCTGTAAAGAACGGCACAAAAAAGCTGCCTGTCACAGCCGCCCCCGCCGAAGAGCCTAAAACAGCGGAAACTCCGGCAGCCGAATAGCGGTTACTTTGTTTCTGTAAGCACATTATTAAAGCGGTTTGCCAAGTCATTTTCAAGATTTAAACGCAATTCAAGCAAAATTTCCGCGGGAATCCTGACCGGAAACAGTTTTGCCGCCTCTGTACTGGGGTAAACGAGATGAAAAACTTCTACTTTCAGAACTTTTGCGATCTTTATAAGGGTTTTATCGCTTACCCATGTTCTGCTTCCTTCTATATCGTTGATTGTTTGGACTGATAAGGCAGCCAACTCAGCTAATTTTTCCTGTGATAATCCTATTTCCGCACGGTATTTTTTAATATTCGTTGAAAGTATATTCCTTAATTTCTTAATATCTTCATTCATGTGATTCCTATAATAATAGTTAAAATATTACCCGATGACACTTGACTTACAACTTACTATTGTCTACACTAACTTGGTAAAAGTAAGTATTTTTTAAACCGGAGCAGTTTAATAAATAATTTTAAATTTGATGTCCGAACATTTTGTTCGCCGCATCGAAAAAAGGAGTTTTTGTATGATAAAAAAGACGAAGAAATTATTAGAAATTGCCGCTATTGCCGTAATAATCGGGTTTGCAATGATGGGGTGCGGTGAGTCCGAAAATAATCCCGATATTTCTAATTCGCCCAATAATACTAATACGCCTAATGAGCCTAATCCGCCCAAAGAGCCTAATCTACCCAAAGAGCCTTCTCTTCCCGCTCTTAGCGGAACTGTAAGCATAAGCGGAACCGCTATGGTTGGTAATACGCTAACCGCAGATACAAGCAGCCTCGGCGGCAGCGGGACTATTTCATACCAATGGAAGCGGGGAACTGCCGTTATCGGATCTAACAGCAGTACTTATACGCTTCAAACAGCCGATATAGACAAGACCATCACGGTAACTGTAACCAGAGCCGGTTATTCCGGCAGCGTTACAAGTTCTCCGACAGCCATTGTCACATTGCAAATGACAGAAGGTCTGGCTTACGAGTTAATAAAAGGAAATACGGAATATTTAGTTTCTCTCGGTACAGCAAGAGCTTTGGGAGAAATTGTGATACCTGCTGTTTATAATGGGCTGCCTGTGACTGCCATAGCGGCTAATGGTTTTTCCAATTGTCCGAATATGACAAGCATTATAATTCCAACCAGCGTAACGGATATCGGCGCGAATGCGCTTTCCGGCTGCACAGGTTTAACAAGTATCACGATACCTTTTACCGGCGCGTCTTTGAACGGAACCGCAAATACCCATTTCGGTTATTTATTTGGCGCGGCAAGCTATACAAATCAAAATTCTTCGATTCCGTCATCGTTAAAAACAGTAATTGTAACCGGCGGCAAAAGTATCGGCAGTGATGCGTTTAGGGGTTGCAGCGGCTTGACGAGCATCACGATTCCCAACAGCGTAACAAGTGTCGGCAGAGATGCGTTTTATGATTGCAGCAGCCTGACGAGCATAACGATACCTTTTATCGGCGCGTCTTTAAACGGAACCGCAGATACCCATTTCGGTTATATATTTGGAGCGGCAAGCTATACAAATAATAATTCTAGGATTCCGTCATCGTTAAAAACAGTAATTGTAACCGGCGTGACAAGTATTGGTGATTATGCATTCCGTGGTTGCGGTAAATTGACGAGCATCACCATTCCCAACGGCGTGACAAGTATCGGCAGTGGTGCGTTTTATGATTGCGTGGGTTTGACGAACATCACCATTCCCAACAGCGTAACCAGTATCGGCAGTTCTGCGTTTTTAAATTGCAGAAGCTTGACGAGCATCACCATTCCCAACAGCGTAACAAGTGTCGGCAGAGATGCGTTTTCATATTGCAGCGGCTTGACGAGTATAGTGATACCATATGGCGTGACAAGTATTAGTGATGGTGCTTTTTTTAGTTGCAGCGGCTTGACGAGCATCACGATTCCCAACGGCGTGACGAGTATCGGCATACAAGCGTTTTCATATTGCAGCAGCTTGACGAGCATAACCATTCCCAACAGCGTGACGAGTATCGGAGATTATGCGTTTGAAGATTGCATCAGATTGACTACAGTTTTTTATAACGGGAACGGAAGTAATTGGGATAGTATTACAATTGGTACCTATAATAATGATCTTACAAACGCAACTCGTTACTACGTTAACCAATAGTTTGGCAATGAGTTTATATAATTAATTCTTTAAGGAGAAAAAGATGACAAAGAAAATGATATGGTTAGAAATACTGGTAATTGTCCTGGTATTTATAGGTTGTGATAATAATTTAGATGAAAATGAAAATAATAAAGAAGAAGAGAGCGGTAATGGCGGGAAAATTAATTTTACTATAGAACCGGTGTCTGTTCAAGAAGCTTTAGATAAAACCGTTATACAACAAAAATCGGCTTCTTTGGCAAAGTTTCAGTCTGCAAATTATGATCCGGATTTAGGATACATTGTACTTACCTATAAGGTAGGGACAATTAAAGATATGTTTTTACAGTATCTCTCTGCTGTTGTTGTAGCTGAAGCCGGACGGGAATTTACATATACCGAGATTCGCGGACATAGTGAAGAAATACAAACTGAAAATATTAATACAATAGCTATGAATGTTTCTGGAACAGTTTGGGCGGCAGGAGCGGGAGGCATTGCAGGAGCCGGAGCGATTGCAGGAGCAAATGTTTTTGCCGGGCTAGGTTCGCTTACCGGCGTTAATGCAAAAGCGAAAGCAAGCGCAAATGCGTATGCCGGCGCCGGCGCCGGGGCTGGAGCCGCAGCCGGTAAGCTCGATTTTGATATAAAATCTGTATCAACTTCGAAATATACAAAGAAATATCAGGAATTTCTTGTTATTTCTAATTCAATTAAACAGGATATGAGTATTTATCCTTCCGGGAAAAAGTATGCGGTTGCCGCATTTGCTGATGTTGGAATTTATCAAATTATGAAATACGATCCTCTAACCATGACTGCAACTGCCATACCGGGAAAATCACTGTGGTTTAATGTGGAATCTCTGCCTTATTGGGATTTGTATGAATATTCAAGAGAGGAAGAGTTGTTTATCCCACAACAACTGGTACCTTTTGGAAAAGTAAATGTTACAGTTACAGAGGCGGATTTACATAAGTCAATTAAAGCATATATGGCAACAAAAAATAATCAGATTAATAATATTGGCGGTAATTTTAACGAAGTAAAGAAAGAAACGTTTAATCATGACTTACTTATACCAATATTAAAGCAGCTAGGTTATACAGAATTGCGAATTGATGTTTCTTTTGATTACCGCGCTCATCAGATATTAGCGAAAACGTGCGCTAAATTAAGAGTTATAATCGAAAACCATAATAATTCCGAACTTGGAAGAGCGGAATTTGGCTGTAAACATACACTAACAAGAGCTTCTTTTTCTACGATAGTTTCCATAGATTCATTAAGCAGCGAAAACGGACAATTCAGAATATTATGGCGCAGAATTCCTGACGGGAGTTTAGTTTCATGGCCAGATGAATTTTTGGTCGGCAATAGAACAATAACTATTACAGCGATAGAATGATGCCCGAACAGAAACAGGCTTAAGCGCGTCTCCCAGTGTTCTCTGTGCCTCTGTGAGAAATCTTTTTCTTAATTATTCAAATGGATTTTGCGTAATTATATCAATATTCAGTCTGTTCAGAACGCCTTTAAAAAATTCCATGGAGACGTTTCTGAGACCGTGTACCGCGGCAAGTTCGTCTGTGTATGCGTACAGCGGGTAGATTTTAGTGTTTTTGAAACTGCGGTCGTAGTGAGTGATAACAGGCAGAAGCTGGGCGTTTAATGAAAGTTCTTCAGCCGGTTCGCCGTCCTGCGGTTTAATATGGCTTTTTATTTCTTTTTCAAACATTACAACCAGCATTCCGCCTATTACTCTTTCTCTTTCCCTTTGATGGGAAGCGAAATTGCCGAGCGAATAAATCACAAACATTTCTTTGCCGTCCGCTCTAGGCAATTTATCCGCCTTTTGAAGAACATGCGGATGGTGTCCGATTACAAGGTCTACATTTTGCAGGGCGAGAAATTCCGCCAGTTCCGTCTGACTGGCGTCAGGTTCCAGAAGATATTCCGCTCCCCAGTGCATTGAAACGATTAAAAAATCACATAACGGACGCAGTTCGCCGATTTCCAGAGTCATTTTAGTTTTGTCGATCATGGAAACAAGGTCGGGCTTATCTTTTGGAAGAGGGATTCCGTTTAGGCTGTGCGTATACGACAATAGACCAAGCGTTATATTATTTTTTGTTATAATGCGCGCGCTTTTGCCTTCTTTTCTCGCGCCGATGACTGTGAAATCTTTTATAGTGTCTAAAAAATCCAGAGTGGAGATAAGCCCTGCCGCGCCTTTGTCCATGGCGTGATTGTTCGCGATATTGATAATGTCAAAACCAGTGTCCGCGTGGGTGAACGCCAATGACTGCGGCGTGTTGAAAGCAGGGTAGCCAGAATAACCGTAACTTTCACCCGCCATTACGGTTTCCTGATTGATAAACGCCAAATCCGCTTCTTGAACGATAGGTTTTACCTCGGTGTAGATTGGAGAAAAATCAAAAGTTCCGTCTGCCTCTTTAAAAGAAAATATTAAAGAATCATGAAACAAATTATCGCCTGCGGCAATCAGCGACAAATTGTATATAACAGGCTTTTCAATTATAACCGCGGCAGCGGAGCCGGTTTCGGTCTTGGATTTTTCTGTTTTAGATTTAGTTTCAGGTTTAGTTTCAGGTTTAGTTTCAGTTCCGGTTACCGAAGTAATAAAATCTTCCGCCGGTACAACCGGTCTTGACGCGCATGAAAATACTAACAGAGCAGAGGCAAGGCAAAGCGCAATTCTAAGTTTCAATTTTTCCTCCTATTACCCTGGCAGAACCGGATAAATCATTATATGATTTTATATTAATAAATCCTCTTTTTGCAAGCAGGTTTTTTATTTCATCCATTTGACGCGGGTCTGCTTCAAGTAAAAGAGCGCCGCCTTTTACAAGATAATCAGGAGCGCTTTCTATTATTCTTTTAATTATATCAAGTCCCGAAGAGCCGCCGTCGAGGGCAAGGCGCGGTTCATTCTGCACTTCCGCTGAGAGAGTTTCAATTTCCGCTGACGGGATATAAGGCGGATTAGATGTCATTAGAGAGAAGAGTTCTCGCGAAGGCGCAAAGGACGCAGAGGAATTAGTTGGTAATGCTTGAAATAGATCTCCATGATGAAAATGAATCTTATTATTAGGGAGAAGACGGGAAGCATTAGCTTTTGCTACCTTTAAAGCCTCTGATGATATATCAGTTGCATACGCATTGATATGAGGCATCTCGTTCTTTAAAGCAATAATTATAGCCCCTGAACCTGTACATAAATCTAAAACATTAAAACCCTTAGAGCCTTCGTGCCTTTGTGCCTTTGTGCGCAATTCTTCTGTAATCATCTCTATCGCGGCTTCAACTAAAGTCTCCGTATCCGGTCTTGGCACCAGCACAGACGGATTAACCTCAAATTCCAGTCCCCTGAATTCTTTTTTGCCGATTATATACGCTGCACATTCGCCGAGAGCCCTCCTCTCAATAAGTGTGCAGTATTTTTTGCAGTCTTTGGATGAAATCGTGTCCATGCCTTTTGCAATTAGAGCGGTTCTGCTTGTTTTTAAAACATGAGCCAGAATAATGGAAGCATCCAGAGCGGGGGTAGGTATTTCCGCGTATTTTAAGTCTGCGCTTCCTTGAGCGTACGCTTCCCGGATCAGCATGATTAATCGTCGTTATCTGAAGACGTATCGCCGGTTTGCAGGAAATTTTCTTTTGCGGAAAGTTTAAGCGAGTCAAAAAGTTCAGCCGTATCGCCCTGCATGATTAAATCCAGTTTATAAAGAGTAAGATTGATGCGGTGATCCGTCAGCCTGTTCTGAGGGAAGTTGTAAGTCCTGATTCTCTGCGAGCGATCTCCCGATCCTACCTGGCTCTTTCTTGCCTCCGCTCTTTCCGCGGCGGCTTTGGCTTCTTCCATCTCGTAGATTCTTGCGCGTAATATGCGCATTGCCTTCGCCTTGTTTTTAATCTGGCTCTTTTCATCCTGGCAATGAACGGTGCAGCCGGTAGGCAGGTGCGTTATGCGCACAGCGGAATCGGTGGTATTAACGCACTGACCTCCCGGTCCTCCCGCGCGCATTACATCGATGCGGAGATCTTCCTGCCTTATTTCGATTTCTGTCTCGTCCGCCTCAGGAAGAACCGCAACCGTAACTGCTGACGTATGTATTCTTCCCGACGCTTCCGTAGCCGGAACTCTCTGTACCCTGTGACCGCCGGATTCGTAGCGGAGGTTTTCGTATACATTATTGCCGCTGATTGAAAAAACAATTTCTTTAATGCCTCCAAGTTCCGTCTCGTTGGAATTCATAATTTCGAATTTCCAGCCTTTGGTTTCCGCGAATCTTGAGTACATGCGGTATAGATCCGAGGCGAAAAGAGCGGCTTCCTCGCCGCCGGTACCGGCGCGGATTTCCATGATAATATTTTTCTCATCCAATGGATCTTTCGGAATAAGAAGAACTTTTAATTTTTCTTTTTCATCCGCGAGCTTGCTTTCCAGTTCCTTCAATTCTTCGCGCGCCAGTTCCTTCATTTCAGGATCTTTTTCTTCCTGAACAAGAGCTTTGGCTTGCTCTGCCTGTCTTTCATGTTCTTCTATTTGCGTATGAAGCTCGGCGATTTCAGTCAGGCGGGAATGTTCTTTCATTATGTCGCGGTAACGGTTTTGATCCTTTACGAGAGCCGGGTCTTGAATAAGTATTGTTAATTCTTCGTATCTTTTAAGCAGGGAAGAAAGTCTGTCGTTCATAAAATCCTATTTTTCATTGAAATAAGGGCAGGAATAAATTACCAGCTCCATTGGATTGTCTTCGCCTGAAAATTTGTCCAGCGTTTCTCTTAGAGTTTCCTGAACATGACAGTTTCCGGTGGATGAACAGAACGGGCAGGCTCCGTTTCCCCTCGCATTCATTTCTACTTGCATGGCTTAGTATAGCAAAAAAATATTTATAAAGCAAGGTTATGGTTACATTTTAAACTTTTTATGCTATAATAATTTCGAGGGGAAATGAGAAAAATAATTCAATTTATCAAGGATTGGTTTTTTCTGCTTGTTGCCGGGCAAAAAAGGCGTCTTGCCGTTATCTGTACTGTTGTTTTTGCGGTAATTTTAACATTATCAGTCATTATTTCGCTGAGCGGCGCTGAAAAGGACAAAGAGCGCGGCGGAGCGGAGCGGCTGACTGTTTTAACTCCGATTCCGGCAGAAGACCTGTTTTATCCTGATGAACCTGATTATGTTCCCGATGTTATTCTGGAGAGGGAAAAAAGAACAGCGTGGACTGAAGAAGATGCCGCCGAGTATTGGCAGGATCCTCTGCGCGGCGGAGAAGAAAAATGGAGAGAAAAGATTGAAGAATCGATAGATGAATTTTTGGAGCATGTCCCATGAAAAAAAAGCTATTAGTTTTTTTTATAACTTTTTTATTAATTTTTAATTCCTGCGCCGGTACGCCGCAAAAAGAAACAAAACCGCCTGCGCCAAAACCGCCCGCCTCGGTTCAGCCGGAACCGGTAAAAGGTTCAGAAGAAGATACGCCGCGCGAAGAAGAAATTGAACAGCCTGCGCCTGAAAGTGATGAAATCGAAGAAATTGCCGATGCTGCGGGCGAACAGTCCGTGGGCGCCGCAGATTATAATTTAGAGATTAATTTCCCGACTGATGAGGAAATCGAAACGTATATCGAAAACGCTGAAGCGCAGGCTTTTGCCGAAGAAACGCCTGTTACTCAGACACTTCCGCCTTTACCGCCTCCTGCGCCGCCGCTGGTTGAAGCTGAACCCGAAGGTGATTCCGCTTCTGAGGAGATCGTTCAGCAGACTCCGTTAAGCAACGAAGACTCAGACGAATCAATCGCTGAAACTCCGCGTGAAATTTACCGTCCTGATTTTCCTCCGGGTCCTGCGCATACGCCCGACTCATTATTGCAGATGGGTTTAACGCCGTTGGACAGAGAAATAATTTATTCAAGGATAATTCACGCCACCGTCGGGCAGATTGCGGAAATTCCATTTCGCGGAAACGGATGGATTTATCTCGGCGAAATTGCTTCGCGCCGCGGGATTGTGTACAGTTCGCGGCGAAATGATACGGAAGGGCAGAGTTTTATTTTCACTTTAGAAGCGCCGGGAACATATACGTTAAAATTTTACAGACAGGATTTTATCAGGGACTATATAATAAATGATCATGTTCAGGTAATTGTAACCGAAGCGCCTTCAGGCAGCGCGAGCTGGCAGAGTCAGTCGGCGGATCGTTCCAGAGTGGTGGCGCAGCCGCGCTGGCCGACTGTTGTTGAAGAAGCTCAGATTCGAAGCGGAGCAAGAATACCGGCAGAGCCGTTTGTAACAACAGGCGACGCCTCAACGCGTGAAGCCGCGCCGGCGCAGACTCCTTCGCGTGAAACATCCGCTCCGGCGCAAAGAGCTCCTTCGCAGGAAACGCAGCCAGCGAGAATCGCTCCGGCGCAACCGACCGTTACAACGCAACCGCAATCATCGGCGCAGTCCGCTCAGCCGCCTGCGGCAGCTACGCTGATGCAATCGGCTCAATCACCGGCTGCGGCACCGCAGCCGTCTGTAACGCAGCCGCAGGTTCAAACAGCGCCGCCTGTCCCGGCAAATGAGCAAAGTCAGCCTTTGGAAAGTTCCAGCCAGCCTTCCGCAGCCAGGGAAATAATGTCACATGACGAGGCTGTTAAGAAAGCGCAGGAAAACTTTGAAGCCGCAAACGCGGCGCAGGCGATAGCGTTACTCGAACAGTTTGTAGAGGATCATCCCGGCGGAAGCGATGAAGTATACTGGCGGCTTGGTCAGTACTATGAAGCCAATACCTCAAGCAGAAATATATTGCTTTCGCGTGATTATTACCGCAGACTGGTGAATGAATATCCGCAAAGCAGCCGTTTTAATGACGCAAGAAGGCGGATCGCGTATCTGGAAAGATTTTATATAAATATTCAATAGATATTCAGCTTTTAAAAGCGCAGGGAGAAATACGATGGTTTCCAAAAAAACGCAATTAGTTATTATTTTTTTAATTATTTATTCCCTTGCTTTGGGGATACGCATATATTGGCTGACGCAGAAAAACGGTTTTCATGTAGATGAAGGAATGTCTCTTGCCATTACCTCTTACAATGAATTTATCATCGCCAAAAATTACGATATTAACAGGGAATATACAGGCAGGGAAGTAAGGGAAGAAAGCCTTGCAAGCGACGCAAGCGTTAAAGACGCGTTTTCTGACATTGGAAAATTATGGAAGAATAACCGCGATTCCCCCCATACAAATTTTTATTATTCACTGTTAAGGCTTTCTCTGATTGGCTTAAAAACAGGGGATATGAAACTTATTGTTTTTAGGGGCGGTTTTTTAAATTTAATATTTTTTACGGTTTCTTTTATTTTCTTCTTTTTATTGATCAGGCTGTTGTTTCCCAATTCCGTGATTCTTCAGTATCTTGCCGCAGCCTGCGCGTTTTTATCGACAGCGACAATTTCCAATACGCTTTTTCTGCGACCTTACCAGCTTCAGGAAACAATGTTTATTATCTTTTGCTATTACTTTGCCAAAAATATAAATATACAAAATTTTATATGCGCTGATAAAAGCGTAATAATTAATAAGTTGCTTACGCTTCTTTGCCTGTCTTTTATTACAGCTCTTACGCTTTTAACGGGTTATTACGCGGTTTTATTTATCGGGTTATTCGGAATATACATTATTTATATAAATTGCAGGAACAAAACATATAAAGAAATACTATTTTACTTTTTTGTATTATGTCTGGGCGTTTTGCTTGCTCTTGCCCTTTATCCGAAGTTTTTTGCCGGGTTTACTTCATACAGGGCTGCGGGAACATCAAGAACATTATTTATGAATGTAACAGAAAATCTAACATCCTCATTAGCCGCGGCTGGAACGCTTCTTGTAAAACATTTCTTTACCGTTCCTGTTTTGGTTTTATTGTGTATCTGCGCCGTTTTATTGATACTTTTCAGGCAAAAACTGATTATTCAAAAACAGGGTTTGTTTATTTTTACAGCGTCTTTAATCTATATTGTTGTAACATTGATAATCGCTCCGTATAAAGTTTTGCGTTACGGCATGCCTGTGTTTCCTTTCCTTGTTATTTTCCCGGTCATGATTATTGATTCTGTTAAGGCAAAGGTTAAAAATATTTCTATCGCCATAATTTTAATATTCGCGATTTCTTTTTTGGCGGGAGCGGTAAATCATAATAAAATCGAAAATATTTTCCGCGGTAAACAGGATGAATATATTTTCGCAAAAGAAAAAGACGTGCCTGTCTATGTTTTAATGTTTTATTTTGCGGACTGGAATTATGTCGGCACATGGAAATACGGTAATCTGACGCCGTATTTTAATGACGAGCAGAAATATTATTTTATTATTGATTCTGAAGAGCTGTTATCGTCGCCGTATAAAGAATTTTACCTTGTAATGGAAAATTATCCCAAAATGGTTCCTTTCAGCGACCCGAAATTTGAAGTTCTGGAAGAATTTGAAATGACAGGCGGAGAACCGGAAACAGCCGCAAGTTACTTTATCGGAAGAAAATTAAGAGTAAAAGAATTGTAAAAAAATTGTTAAACTATCTTTTGCTCTGTCGCTATGTGAATCGCTGTGGAAAGGTTTTCGGCTCCCAGCTTCATGTATACGCTGTTAACGAGCATTTTAACCGTGTTAATCGAAAGGTTGCGGCTGGCTGCGATTTCCGAGCGCGAAAGACCATATGAAAGGTCCGTTAAAACATCCCGTTCTCTCGGCGTAATTACAATATTATCCGATAACTGGTTAGCCTGCTTGTATTCCGTAATAACATGAGAAAGACGTTTTGCGTAAGATGCGGATTTGCGGTTAATCTCGTTCAGCCATTCCCTGGGAATTTTCCCTTTCTTTTTAAGCGCGAAAATTGTAAGAGTGCGCATGTCTTTTCCAAGTTCTATGAACGGCATAATTATATTATTGCCGCAGGCGTTTTCGTAAGCTTCCTCAAGCGATTTATACGCCTTGTCTTTTTCTTTAATTTTGTAAAAAACACAGGCTTCTATGGCAAGCATTTCAATTCTGCCGAATAAAAAAGATTCGCGCTTTTTCATGTCCTCGATATACGATAGCAGGGGATTGTAATTCCTTGTCAGATAACAGTAACGCGCCTTCATCTGGTTGGCGTAATTTTCTAAAAAGCCGGAATAGGCGTAATGCGAAAAATTTTCTTTCAGCCAGTCGGGAACTTTATCGGCAATGCCGAGCGCGCAGTAATACCAGCAAAGAATAAGATCGTAATCAAAAAATCTGTTGGAATAATAAGTAAGATCCAAATTGGCTTTCATATCATTTAATGTCTGCTGCATCTTATTGTAATTCCCCTGAAGGACGGCTATCCTGATTTCATAGAATAATCCTCTGTGCACAACTTCCATCTGTTTAACCGCGCGCGAGCGGATTATACACTGCGTTATGGATGTCTCCGCGGATTGCATCTCTCCCTGATAGAATTTAAATTCGCCGATAGCAAGGTCTGCCTCTCCGGTGTGGCGGTTTATAAAACATTTTTCAAGATGTTTTACGCTTCGCTGTATCGCGTTAATAAATTCCTGAATTTTGCCTTTTTTTGGAGAGCCGACAGAACAAATCCACGGAGCGGGGCATCTTGTGATTAAAATTCCTGGGTCAACAGGCTTGTTAAAGTAACGGCTGTTCTTTTCATGGTAAATGTCGAAATCGTAAACATGGCTTGTAACGCCTATAGCCGTGCGGATAATAGCCCAGCAATAGTAAATACTGCGTAACGTGCTAATTTTAAAGGGATTGTCTTCCGGTAATTTCATAAAAATTTCTTCATAATACGCCGCTTTTTTATCCGCTTCTTCCCAAAGACCCTGGCACATAATCGTGCGCAGGTGAGTAGACGCAAGATATATAACATTATCAAATGCGCTTTGAGGCGCGTTGTCAAGAATTTGCGCCGCGTAACACGAGATATCGAAAGGTATCTGAGCCGGAGAGCCGATGAACATTCCGACAATGGCGTTGTAATCTTCTACTTTTTCAAAATAGGAAAGAGCGTCAATTTTAAAACCGTTTTTATTGCACCAAACGCCCGCTATTGAATATGTTTCTCGTTTCAGCTCAGGAGAAAGAATGTCCTGTTTTGTGGCAATAAATTCCAGAAAAAGAGGGTGAATTAAATAAGCGTTAATGTAACTGTCGCGCCTTACATAATCGTTTTGTTTTTCAAGTTCTGCTACAAGTCCTTCGTCTGTGCCGCCCAACTGTGAAATAAGTTCCACAGAAAGATGATCAATTAAGGAAAGCCGCACTAAAAAGATTTTAAGACGGGCGGAAATTGTGTCCCAAATTTCCGTTTCCATAAAACGGAAAATATTTGATTTCATCGCGTTACGCAAATATCCTTCGTAACCCGGCGCTTTTTTATAAGACCTTGCGATATAATTTAAGGCGAATGCCCATCCTTCGGTGTCCTGCCAGATTGAACGCAGGGTGTCAGGTTTTAAAGTGATGCCCTGCCCCCGGAAATACTGCGCAAGTTCGCTCTCTGTAAATCTAAGTATGTCTTCGTTTGCTTCAAATATCTGATCGCTTGAGGCAAGACCGGCGATATTAAGGCGCGGCGTTGAGCGGGAGATTATAATAAGATTTGTAACAGGCGGCAAACTACGGATAGCTTCTTCCACAAATCTTATTACGGCGGAATTTTCGATGTAATGACAGTCGTCAAAAACTATAATCCTGCGTTTTTTATCTGTAAATTTACCCTGCAATGTAAGATATTGTTTTAATTTTTCCGCGGTATCGGGAAACCCGAGTTTTTTTATTGATGAAGAAAACTCACCGTTAATCTGCGACATGCAGTGTGAGAGATTTTCCCAAAAACGCGCGCCGACATTATCGCGCTCGGAAAGCTGAACCCAAACCGTATTTGCCTGATAGGATTTCACAAAATCGCCTACGGCGGTTGTTTTCCCGTATCCGGCTCCTGCGCATACTGTTATAAGCGGGTATTTCATGGCTTCCATGAAGGTGTTATTTAACCGCGCACGGATAAAGTGAAAATCACCGTTTTTTGCAGCCGGATTAATGAAATCTTGCTGTATTGTTGTCATTAGGTCTTTAAAACTCCCCCTTTTTTTATTAATAAACCCGTATATTTGCCCTATTAATTCCAATCGTAAATAAACATTTTGTATTTGTCAAATAGAAAATATAACTATATTAATATAATTTGTTTTAAAACATCTAAAATTGTATTTTTACGGTTATCGATTTTAATATACACACTATTGGATTAAAATAACACACTATTGGCGTAATACGGCATATTGACAATTACATTTATTTCATATAAATTTAATAAAAATTCAGCGCTATAGGGGGACATTTTATGAGGAAATTTGCATTTATTTTATCTCTTTTGGTTTTTGTTACATTAATATTTACAAGCTGCTCAAAGGATTCAGGCGGTCTTACCATAAAAGAAGGAAAGTTAATGGTTGGGATGGAAATTGGCTATCCCCCAATGGAGTATTTTGCCGAAGACGGCTCGACTCCCATCGGTTTTGACGTAAGTCTCGCGAAAGCGCTTGCCGACAGAATGGGTCTTGAAGTTCAGTATATTGATACGGCATGGGACGGCATTTTTGCCGCCGTTAACACCAAAAAGTTCGATTGTATTATCTCCTCCGTAACAATCAACGAAGCGAGGTTAAAAGCGCATAATTTCAGCAAGCCGTACATCCAAAACACTCTCGCGATTGTAATGCCTACGAATTCAAAGCATTTGGTAAGAGTACCGCAGGATCTCGCCGGTCTCGGCGTGGCGTATCAGGCGGACACTACTTCGGATGATTACATGGCGGAACTTGCGGACAGCGGATTAAGATTTACCGTGCATGAATACGACAAAGTAATGTATTGCTTTAACGAACTTGAATTAAACAGGGTAGACGCAATCATGACAGACCTTTTGGTCGCGTATGAATATGTAGCCCGCTCTGATATTTTCGAAATCGTCTGGCAGGGCGGCGAAGAAGAGTTCGGCGTCTGCATGAGAAAAGGAAACGACGCTCTGACAGAAGTGATTGACAAAGCGTTAGATTCGCTTTTTGAAGACGGAACCATGCTTAGAATATCGCACGATATTTTTAACGGGATGGATCTTGTATCTCCCGTGCGGCGATAAAAGCTAATGGATACCCTGCAGACCATTATTGTTTCATGGATGCCCCAGCTTCTTAGGGGCGCCAGGGTTACCATCGCGCTGACTGTGCTGGCTGTCGGCGCAGGGCTTGTTTTAAGTCTATTCCTCGCGTTGGGGAAGATGTCCAAAAACGCAATCATTAACAAATTATGCAGCGCGTATGTTTTCTTTTTCCGGGGAACGCCGCTTTTAATGCAGCTCTATTTTGTCTATTACGCGCTTCCGATGATTATTCCGGCTCTTACGATTAACAACAGGTTTCTTGCGGCGTTTATCGCCTTTTCGCTGAATGCCGCCGCTTACTGCGCGGAAATTATCAGGGCGGCGATTCAAAGTATCGACAAAGGGCAGTTTGAAGCTTCCCGCGCTTTGGGATTGTCTTACTGGCAGACAATGAGCCTTGTTATCGTTCCCCAGTCGATAAGACGTTTGATTCCGCCTGTCGGCAATGAATTTATTATGATGCTGAAAGACGCGTCTTTGGTTTCTATGATTGCGTTAGTTGACATTACCAAAGCGACAAGAAATATCGAAGGCTCTACAAGGTCGGCTCTTGTTTATATTCCCGCCATGATTCTCTATTTGATTATTACCGCCGTGTTTACGTTTATTTTCCGCAAACTGGAAAAGAAATATTCGGTGTACGAGTAAATCTATGTCAATGATTAAAACTGTAGGAGTGTGCAAAACTTTTCACGGCGGTCATGGGCGCGGACCTCTTGAAGTTCTTAAAAATGTTTCACTGACAGTTGAGCAGAGCGAAGTGGTCTGCATTATCGGACCTTCGGGAGCGGGAAAATCAACGTATCTTCGCACTCTTAACAGACTGGAAACCATCGACGAAGGACAGATTTACATTGAAGATAATCTTTTATTCGACTGCCGTAACGGAATAAACAGCGTGAAGATGCACAATGACGAGCGTAATAAAATTTTACTGGAAGTGGGAATGGTTTTTCAGCGGTTCAATCTTTTTCCCCATAAAACCGCGCTGGAAAACGTAATGCTCGCTCCGCTGAATGTGCGCAAATTGCCCGCTGAAGAAGCGCGCGCGAAATCGCAGCAGATACTTGAGAGGGTGGGTTTAAGCGATAAGGTAGACGCCTATCCTTCGCAGCTTTCAGGCGGACAGCAGCAGCGCGTAGCAATCGCGCGCGCCCTTGCCATGGAACCGCGTATTATGCTCTTTGACGAGCCGACATCTTCGCTTGACCCGGAACTTGTAGGCGAAGTGTTAGCCGTAATGAAGCAGCTGGCGGGCGCGGGAATGACAATGCTTGTTGTAAGCCATGAAATGGGTTTCGCGCGCGAGGTTGCCAATAGGGTAGTGTTCATGTTTGAAGGCTCGATTTTAGAAGAAGGAAAACCCGAACAATTATTTACAAAACCGCAGAACGACCGCACAAGACAATTTTTACAGAGCGTTCTTTGATTCGCCTTTTTCCGCGGACAGCCATCTTCGGAAAACAAGCGAAATTCCGTATCCTCCAAAGACGGCGATAAATCTGTCGACAATATTAATTGGAATTTGCGAAAGTATACCGGCGATAAAAGACGGCGCGTTGTTACGCAAAAAACCGAGTTTAAAAATGTCTGACGGCGAGTATTTCCACGGCACTGAAAATTGCTCGATAATTAATTCTATTATTCCGCCGAGAACGCTGATAATAATACAGTCTAAGACAACAAGAAAAAGGAGCTGCACCGCTACGGGGATAAAAGCGAATAATACATCCTGCTTGGCGGCAAGTTTTTCGAGGAAGGCGGCTTCGCGCGTTTTTATTTTTTTATAAAAATAGCAGACAAGAAAAATCTCCGCGAAAATACAGATAATAAAAGCATTTCTTAAAAGCGCCACATCAAGCGTCACTCTCAGTATAAATTTGAATACAATAAAGAAAAACAGGGGAGAAAAAACAGCCCCTGTCATAATGCCTGAAAACATCCCCGCGGTAAAACACATGGCGACAGTAAAAATCGTATCTACGTACAAAGGAACATTCAATATACCGCTTATAATATAACTAAACGCCGCGTTGGCAAAAGCCGAAGCAAGACAGAGAATAATTATTTTCCGGTTTTGCGTATTATCCATTAATATTTTATGATATAGTATAATAGAAAAATGTACAAGCGTTTATTTTATATTTTATTAACCTTCCCGCTCCTTTTTGCCGCAGCATGTTCTTCGCATAATTCATATCCTTCGGTTTCATCAATATCGGGCGAGTGGCTGGAAGTAAAAAAGGAGATATTTAAGCTTGATACAAAGGAAGATTATCAGACTGTTTTGCATAACATCGGCAGGTTTAATATAACGCTTAATAATTTTATTAATTCTCCTGTCGGAAAGATGTATCAGAGTTATAAAGATGAATTTATAAGCGATGAATTGATCAGGGCTCTTGTAAATATTGATTCTCTGCTTGAGCGGCTTAAAACCGCGGTGAAAGACAGCGCAGGCTTTGTCAACGCTGAAATATTGTCATACATGCTTGAAGTTGACGCTATAATCGAACTTTTGCAATATAACGACGCAAATCTTACAAATGTAATCTTGCTGCGTATTTACCAGCTTTTCATTTTCCTTACTTTGCTGATTATTATTGTCATTCTTGTTATACGAATGTTATATTCAAGATTTGAAAAAATGAGAACAAGAGAACGGCAAAGCATACTTTTTTCGCGTCAAATTGTAAACGCGCAGGAAGATGAACGAAAAAGGATAGCCCGTGAATTTAACGACACTGTCGCGCAGGATTTATGGAGGCTTTCGTTTCAGATCGAAAATGAAAAGATAGTAGAAGAGCAAAGGGCAATAATTCAGAGGATTAGAAATATCTGCGAAACGCTGATACCTCCCGATTTTCAAAGGAGAGGTCTTTTAAACGCTCTTAAAAAACTGGCGTTCGATTTTGGGCGGAATACGGGCATAGAATGCCGCTTAACGATAAATAAAGACATTAATCTTGAATTAATGGATAATGACACGCAGCTTCAATGTTTCCGCATTGTTCAGGAAAGCCTTACAAACATCGAAAAACACGCGCAGGCAAGCGAAGTTTTACTGTTGGTGCGTAAAACTGCGGAAAACAATTCGCTTTTAATATGCGTTTCAGATAATGGCAAAGGTTTTCTGCCGCCCGATTACAATTCCTTTCTTACGTCGCGTACAGAAGGGCACATGGGATTGTGGGGAATGTACGAGCGAGCCGCTTCAATTTCAGGCACGCTTACAATCGTAAGCGACAGCGAAGGAACAATGATAAATTTGCAAGTGCCTTTGGGAACCATAGATTCTCAAGAAGGGGTTATATGATACCAATTATGCTGATAGACGATCATCCGCTTGCGATTAACGGAATCGGCGCATGGCTTATCGGAATGGGAAGGTTCACTATCTGCGCAACGGCGGGAAATATAACGGAAGCGGTCTCTTTAATTGAAAACATGAATGAACTGCCTGAAATTATCATTCTTGATATTTCGTTAGGTGAAGAGGACGGACTTGAATTCATCCCCAAATTAGAAGAGATTTGCAAAAAGAAAAATAAAAATACTGATTCAACGGTGTTAGTGCCCAATATTTTAGTATGCTCAATGTACGAAGATCCGTTTTTAATTCAGCAGGCTTTTGACATGGGAGCAAAAGCGTTTATTTCAAAATCGGCGAAATCAAGCGAGATTATCGCGGCAATAGACGCGCTTCTTGAAGGCGGAACATACATTAACCCCAAATATAAATTGGACAATCAGAATCAGACGTGGTCTTTACTGTCCCGCAGGGAAAACGAAATAGTGGCTCTTATAAAACGAAATTTGCATAACAGGCAGATAGCAAAACGATTGTGTCTCAGTTTGCGGACAGTAGAAAATCACATTTCAAGGATTTATTTCAAAACAGATACAAAGTCCCGCGAAGAACTGATAAATTTGTAATGCAGCACGGAAGCGGATTTTAAGAAAATCGTGCGTAAAACACTCACTACAAAATAAGAAAACTATGAGAGAATTCACATTAAATACCTACCCGCTTGGCTTTTTGCGGCAGGTAATCATGGGTTCATAAGAACCTGTAAAGGAGTGTTTTTATGAAAAACACAGACAAAAAATGGCAAGTTCAGCGTAAGCAGAACAGTTTTGCGTCAGCGATACTTATTATTGCCATAGTCGCAATAATCGGGCTTGGATTTGCCGCTTGCGGCGATGACACAGGTGGTAATGGGACTGGCGGTAACAATTTATTACATCGGCTTTGTGTGAAGCTATAAAAATAGGAAAGAATAAATGGTAACACAATGATGGCAGCCACCCGAATTCCGGAAAAACGCCTTCCGTATGTTTTACGGGGGTATTTTTATAAATTTTATTACTTAGGAGTAACATTATGACAAAAAGAATCATCTTAACAGCATTGCTCGTTTGTCTTGTATTCGGCACAGCAATGGCACAGAGGGCAAGAGATCACATTGCTCAGGGACGGGAGCATATGCAGGCACAAAGATTTGAAGAAGCTATTACTTCATTTCAAGCTGCGTTGCAGCTCGAACCGAGGAACAAGGAGGTGCCTTCACTTTTATTGCAAGCGCAGGAAAGAAGAGTTGAACAGCTTTATAACAATGCACAGGCATTACAGCGGCAAGGCAATCTTGCGGAAGCAGTAGAGCAATATAATTTAGCTCTAAAAACTGCGCCTTCAGGGTATAATACCAGAGCGATAGAAAGAAGCAGGCAGGAAGCTCAAACAGCTCTGGATAGGCATAATTTGACAACAAGAAGAATAACAGAGCCATTAACTGACAACGATTTTGAATATATTCAGAATCGCCAGGGAAAAATCACTATCACCAGATATCTGGAAAAAGGAAGAGTGGGAATAAGGGATATTATTGTCCCTGCTCAAATACAAGGTATTGACGTTACAGAAATAGGAGAAAGCGCGTTTGCAAGGGGTTCTTACCAAGTTAGTGATTTCAGGTTTACGTTTATCCCCCGGGGTGGCGAAGTATTTGAAAGCGTAACAATACCGCCAACGATTACAATTATAGGTCAATTTGCCTTTCTTGGACGAGAAATCAAAACATTAAATTTACATGATAATATTACAACTATTGGATCAGGAGCCTTTGCCGAAAATAAAATTGCCGCTGTTGCATTACCTGCAAATCTTCGCACAATTAATGCCATTGCTTTCTGTAATAACCAGATTACAACTGTAATTATACCTTCCGGCGTAACAGCAATCGGCAGCGCTGCATTTGCCCGTAATAGTCTGACAGAAATAACGATACCGGATAATGTAACAAGAATCAATGCAGGAGCATTTGCCCGTAACAGAATTAATAAAATAACTTTTTCTAATTCAGGTAAATTGACTACTCTTGAAAATACGGCATTTGCCAATAATCAAATGACATCTCTTGTATTACCTGAAGGATTGACTGAAATAATTACTGACGGCGGCAAAGAATTAGGTGACATGTACAGATTAAGTTCCCTCGCTGAAGTGAATAGGGAAGGCGGAGCATTTGACAGTAATCCTTTAGTGTATTTAAAGATTCCATCAACAATACGCAGAGGCGGTAGAATTGCCAATAGAGTCCCTATTGTTGAATGGGAAAAACCAATCGCCGGAATGGTATTTTTAGGTAATGCCGAGGTATTAAAAATTGGAGCTGATGTTAATTTAAATATTGAAACCAGCTTTAACAATTTCTACAATTCTCAAGGAAAAAAAGCAGGTATATATATTAAAAGAGGAACTATTTGGTCCCTCGGTACTCAAGAGGATTTTGACGCTATTCTTGCAGAACGTACAAAATAATCTAAAGGAAGGAGATGTCCAAGATAACGCAACGATGGCAGCCACCCGAATTCCGTAGCGTACTAACGAATGACAGTACGCTATGCGGGGTGTCACACGGTGACGGGGGCTTTTTATACACTCCGAAAAGGATTTTCTTGGTGTCAAAAACATTTTGTGAGTGTACAGGGGTTGTCCAAGAAGAATAATAAACCACAGAGGTCTGCAACTAAAGTTGCTTGGAGTAACACGGAGTTTTTGGTTCAAAAACCATCTTTCCTCCGTGAAACTTACGAACCTCTGGTTCGAGTGTACTCTGTGGTTAAATTCTTACTTATTGGACATCTCCTTTCAATTAAATTAACCGCTCATGCAGGTGACGCAATGATGGCAGCCACCGCTTTTCCAAAGCTGCTTGCTGCCTTTTACGCTGCCAGTACAAAATCGTGCGTAAAACACTCACTACAAAATAAGAAAACTATGAGAGAATTCCTTTAAAATGTCTGTCTGCCTAACTTTCTGCGTTGCATGAAGCTTGGCTTTTTACGGCAGACAATTATGGGTTCGCAAGAACCCGCAAAGGAGTGTTTACATGAGAAACATTTTAAAAATTAAAGCTATCCTTGTGATAGCGGGATTTATCGCGCTTGCCGTGATAATCGGATTTTCTTTTGCCGCCTGCGGCGGTGATGATGACAATGGCGGTAACAGCGGCAGTCCATTTGATGGTACTTGGGTAAATGACGCGGACGCAACTGATACCATCACTATAAACAATCCAAACTGGACACGCACAAAAGGCAGTGATAAATCAGGCATTCTTCACTATGACTCAGCGCCAAGCCCTGATACGCCGAACATTCGTGACACTAGCGGCAGTAACATAGGAGAAGCAAAAATTGTCGGCGGCAAGCTGCACTGGGACATTGGCTGGTCAGGCGCTGTTATTTTTTCGAAGGGTACAAGCGGTGGCAATAATGGCGGTAATAATGGCGGTAACGGGGGTACTTCATGGAGTTTCAAAATTATTAATCAAAGTAACGAAGATTGTGCACAAGTCAGAATTTTTCCGGGTACAGCAGCATCATCTGGTTACGCAGCAAGTCTTTGGCAGTTAAATGTTACCGCCGCCGCAGGTACAACTTCCCAAGTATATTCATCAACAGCTAATATAGGCACATCTGTCAAATTTGCAGGAAGAAACAATGATTCTATGTACACGATACGTTCTAATGCCTTAACTTTAACTGCTGGAAATACATATGTACTAACTATTACTAATTGGGATGATTATGATAGTAACAGCCTTTCTGTTACTGTCGAATAATTTTGGTCACGCCCGACTGTCAGGCGCCACTTTTACGTAGCGTTGTTTGACGGTAGGGTACGATCCCAGTTGTTCGGAGTGTACTCCCGACCGATAAAACAACCTAACTGCTAGACAGCGGCAAAGTTGAACCTTCGGTTTGCCGTTTTTACTTTCCGGCAGCAGCAACCGTTTTAATTAAGCCTTCTTCAGTTATGAGGAAGGCTTTCTTTAAAACTGAACTGTAAGCGGCATTAAGGCTGGCGGGTTTCAGGAACTTTTAACGCGTTTAATATTTTCTGCCAGTTTTCTTTTGTTTTCCTTTTTAAAATCATGTTGTTGATCTTCCACCATCTTTTTTCGATTAACAGTTCCCAGACAGGCGTTATGCGATAACCATACTCTTCGATGTAATCCGATATTGTTATTTTATATAAATCAACCAGTTTTTTTGTTAGTTCATCTATAGACCATGATTTTGCGTGTATCTTGGCCTCTTCTGATTTTTTAGCGCGTAATTCCTTGTCTTCCAACAGTTCAAGAACTCTTGATGTAAATTCCTGCGGATCGTCTTTTACCATGAAGCCGCCGTTGTCTCCTCCCATTACGGTAAGAGTGCCCAACGCGCCTATCGCCACTACGGGAGTGCCTGAAAGCATCGCTTCCAATGTTACAAGCCCCTGAGTGTCCGTAAGCGAAGGAAATAAAAATATTTCAGAAATTGAATAGACAAGAGCCAGATCTTTGCGGTCGAAATATCCTGTAAAAACGCAGGATTTTTCGATTCCCAGTCTTTGCGATTCTTCTTTGTAATATTCAATATCGGGACCGCTTCCGGCGATTAAAAGAATTACATCAGGATGTTTTGATTGAATTACAGGCAGTATATTTAACAGAAACCCTATGTTTTTTTCTTTTCCTATCCTTCCCGCAAAAAGCAGAATACGCTTGTGTTTAAGAAGCGGAAACATCTTTTCAAGTTTTGTACGGAATACAGCGATGTCCTTTTCTTCGTGTCTGAACAAATCAAGTTCTATTCCTGTGGGAAGCATAAAAGGTTTTAAATCAAGCTTGTACCGCAGAACCGTCTGCTGAATCTGCGGAGTCGGAACTATTACCCTGTAGGCTCTTCTTAAAACGCTTTTTAAAACGCCGCGTATAAAGAATTTTACAAGAAAGACGGGAAGGAAAGGAAAATAATTCGGACCGTAATCTTCCCACATGGTATGAAATGTGTAGACAATCGGCAGGTTGTGAGTTCTCGCGTACCAGATGCCGAACTCGCTGATCTGCATTTCCGTATTTATGTGAATTATATCGGGATTAAAAGCGTCTGCCTGTTTAAACACCCAATTCATCTTGCTGAACTTTGCAAGCCTGTCTTCTTTTGAAACAAACGCCGGCAGAGAAGGAACTTTTACAATTTGCGGCTCTTTAGATCTTGACGTATTTTTTTGAAAGGAGATGGGAGTGTTTTCGTCCTCCGGGTACGATGAACACACAATAAGAACATCATGCCCTTCTCTGACTAAAGCGCGTGAAAATGAATCTACCGACACCGTTACGCCGTTGACCCTCGGCCAGTAAGCGTCTGTGAACATGGCTATTTTCATAGTTACCTTTCTATAATGATTATCTTTTTATTTTGAGTTTGGATCAACTGTCAGAAATGGATATTATTCCAATTCAGGAGCGCATATTTTCCCGTAATGAAGTTCCTTGGGCTGTATCCTGATTTTTAATTTCTTTTCCATTGCGGATAATAGGCGCATTTGAGTTTCATCGCCGATTGTTATCATAACGCCGCGCTTGCCGGCGCGTCCTGTTCTGCCGCAGCGGTGAATGTATGTTTCGCTGTTGTCCGGGACATCAAGCGAGATAACGTGCGTTATCCCCTGTATATCAAGTCCGCGCGCAGCAAGGTCTGTGGAAACAAGGGTTTCTATGCTGCCCTGACGGAAACTATCCAGCGCCGCCTTGCGCTCGCCGCCTGAAAGCGGTTTTTTCCCCGCTTTGCCGAAAAGCCCCGCGGCAGAAACGTGATGGTGCTGAAGGCGCGAAAGGATAAGAGACGCTTCATCGCCGCGGCTTGTGAAAACAAGAGTTTTAACGCGTTTCTTTTTTATATTAAGCGCGGCTAAAAGAGAGCGCAGAGCTTGATCCCTTCGCCGTTTTTCGCTGAAAATCGCCCAATGTTCTATTTTTTCGCGGAGAATTTCATGGTCTTGTGATTCTATAAATTCCACCTGCGGCGCGGCTATGGTTTGCAGTAATTTTTCGCTGTTCTTTTTATTCATTGTCGCGGAAGATGCCGTAATTAAAATCTTTTTGTCATTCTTTTGCGCGAATCGCGTAATGATTTTGCATATTTCGCGGGTGTCATCGATCATTTCATCGCTTACAAGCCTGTCGGCTTCATCAAAAACAAGAAATTGAAGGTTATCAAATTTTAACAGTTTCTTTTTCGCAAGAACAAGCAGCCTGTTTGGGTTTCCGACAACAATGTCCGGTTTCGTCTTTTTTAAATTTTCAATCTGCCTTTCGATATTTACGCTTCCAATTAAAAGCGCCGATTTTAATTCTGTTCCTTCTAACAGAAAATCAAGTTCCCCTTTGATTTGAGTGCAGAGTTCTAAAGTGGGAGCTATTACCAAAAATTTTACACCGTGGCGCTCACGCAGATCGCCAGTGGGATTTGATGTCAGCATTTTTCCCAACAGCGGTAACAGGTACGCAAATGTTTTGCCTGTTCCTGTGGCGGAGGTAAAAAAAACGCTTTTTTCTTCGTTAAGGCACGGTATCACTTTTCGCTGAATATCAGTCGGCTCTTTTATTTTTCTCTCATTTAGTTTTTCCATAAAACAAGACAAAACGCCCAACTCTTCAAAATTTACTGGCATTAGCTACTCTTCCTCTTTGCGTCTTCGTGCCTTAGTGTGATCTCTTTGTTTAATCAATCTTTTTTATTAATAACTTATCAATTCTGTTTCCGTCTTTATCCACAACTTTAAATTTATACCCCTGATATTCAAAACTGTCGCCAACTTTCGGAAGTTCTCCCGCGAGGTGAAGAACAAGCCCCGCGAGCGTATGAAAGTCGCCGTCTTCTTCGATTGTAATTGAGAGTTCTTTTGCCGCATCGTCAATGTTAAGCGTGCCGTCCGCGAGCCATGTGCCGTCTTCCTGTTTTAAAAACGACTCTTCATTTACAACAGGAGTGGAAAGTTCTCCTACAATTTCTTCAACTAAAGCGGTAATGGGAATAATGCCGGAAAGTCCTCCGTATTCGTCCATAACAAATAAAAAGTTAGACTGCCCATGTTTAAAAGATTCAAACGCTTTTATCGCAGGCATTGTTTCAGGCACAAACTGCGCTTTTTTCATAATTGCGCGTAATCCAAGCGGTTTGTCCTGAGAAAAGTCCAGAACAATGTCTTCCAGATATACGGCTCCGATAATTTCATCGGGACTTGCGTTTACAACTGGGAAGCATCTTTGTTCGCGGTATTCAATCACCTTTGCCCTGATTTCATCGTAGGGTAGATTTATATCCAGCCATTGAATCTCGGAGCGGTGAGTCATGAACGCGGCTACAGAGCGATCGCCGAGATAAAAAACGCCTTCCACCATGTCGCGTTCCCTGCTTTCTACAACGCCTGATTTCTCGCCTTCGATAAGAGTGTTCCTAAGTTCATCCTGAAGCTCTTCTTCTGTAATACTGTTGCTGTCAATATCGGGGTTGACAGTTTTATTAAAAAGCGAAGCTAACTTTAAAGCAGGCAGAACAAAGGGGAGCAGGGGAATGGAAAAAATTTTCATCAGAGGCAGAAGGAAAGCGGCGATTTTCTCCGGCTTTGTGCGCGATAGCAATTTCGGAAGACCTTCGCCAAGCAGCGCGATAATAAGGCTTAATAATAATAATTCCGCCGCGAGTATCAGCCATAAATACGCTTTTTGCGAAAACAAACTGGAGAATGCCCAGAATACCACGGCGCATAATGCCGCGATTACCCAGAAAATAATCCGCCAAATGCGGCAGGAAAGCATTATTTTGTTGGGGTTTTCCAGAATTTTTACAACCGCTTTGTATTTTTTTCCCTGTTCTTTTTCCAAACGTGATTTTCTGGATAGAACAAGCGCCGAATTAAAAAGAGTGAATACGCTGCTGACAATTATTGCGCCAAGAGCGAATAAAACTAAAACAGGTAATAAATGTTTCATTAGGCATCAATCTCCGTGCGGTTCAAAGGACGTACAATTGTAAGAACATCAGCCGCGGTTTGCATCATTTTAAATTTTCCGTCGGGGGTAACTTCGCCGAAAATCTGCACAATCGGGAAACGGGGGTTTTCGGGGTTTACATCGACAACCTGCCCTTTTTTTCCGTTAGACAAAAGCACATACAATCCAATCGGGTAAATCGACAACGAAAGAACAAGCGCTCTTACGATTGTGTCGTCATACTGTTTGCCTTCGTTTTTTAAAAGTTCCAGCATTCCGGTATAACCGTCTTTCGCTTCCTTGTGCGGACGTTTTGAATTGAGAGCTTCGTAAGAGCAGGCGACAGCGATGATCTTCGCGTACAGGCTGATTTTTTCGCTGCTCAGTTTGCGCGGATAGCCGCTTCCGTTTTCCCTTTCGTGATGTTCAAGCGCGGCAAGGCATACGGGAAGCGGAAAGTCGAACGATTTTAACATGCTGTAACCAAGAATCGGGTGAGTAAGAATCGCTTTATGCTCCTGAGGACTCAGCGCTCTTTCGCTCAGATAAACATTCGAAGGCAGTTTTAACATTCCAGCCTCATGCATAAGAGAGGCAACTCCCAACTCAATAAGGCGGTAGTTGGGAATCTTCAGGTAGGAGCCGATTATTATCGCGATAATAGTCGAGCGCACGGAATGTGTCGCAAGATAATTTCTTCCCGGCGCAGGCTCGATATTTTTTAAAACCCTCATTAAAAATCTGCGGTCTTCCTTTACATATTCTACAATGTCTTTTATTTTTTCCGTTACCGCTTTTTCGTCAAGCTCGTCCGATACGGAAGCTTTAACAAATACATTTTCCACAAAGAAAAGGAAACTTGAATAAAACTCCTCGGCTTTTTGAAGTTTGTCCGCATCCGACTGCTGGGACAGAGCTATCGTTCCGCCCTCTTCGGATGTCATGCTGCCGCTGCCGTCTTTTCCTGCGTAATCGGTGCTGGCTTCGCCGTCGCAGATTACCGATTTAAAACTCCATTTTTCAAGCAGGAGGATTAAATCCTCGGTTAAAGGCATTTCGGGAGCTGTGATAATAAACGCCTTATCCAGATAAACGGGCGATGTAAAGTAGCTGTTGTGTTTTATATCTTTTACTAAAACATCATTCATATTTGACTCCACCATTCGCCGCGTATCCGTTGACGGAACATATTCTTTGCCTTATCATTTCTTATTATAGGAGTGTTTTCATTGAAGTTCAAATACCTGATTATCGCTTTTTGCGTAATAATGGCAATAATCGTTTTTGTCACTGTCCTGATGCCTGCAATGATTTCAGGACCGGGATACGCGGCAAGCCTCCGGTACATTACATTACCGCTGCTCCTTCTCATGTCTTTGCTCCTTCTCGGCGTTAGTATATTCTTCTTCCTTAATTATCGGCTTCTTTCGCTTTTAGAGCGAGAAGATTGGCCGGCTTTAGCGTATTATTTGGAACAAAAAATCTATGTTAAAAAGCAGTATACCTCCCGGTATGTGCGTCTTTTAGCCAGTTCATACCTTGTTATTTCGGATTTCCAGTCGGTTTTGAAGCTGGAAAGCAAGGCAATACTCGTAAAACCCTCTGTAGTCGATAAAAATGTCCTTATTTTCGGTTCCGCAAGGATTTTAAGCGGGAATTATGAAGACGCAAATGCCTTTTTTAAATCCTACCTTGTAAAAACCAAGGGAAAGGAAAAACAATGGGTGCGCTGGTTCTACGGTTTTTCGAATCTTTTGGGCGGTTTGTTCAGTCAGGCGGAGCCTGAATTTTCTTCTCTCGCGGTTTCTTCGGATGATGCCCTGGTAACCGGTCTTTCCGCGTATTTCCTGCACAGCTCGCTTGTGAAACGTTCGATAAAACCGGATTCCTGCGCCCAGATTGCGCAAAACGGCAAGGACAGGGTGTTAAAGGCGATGAAAAATCCTGAACACTGGAAAAAAGAGACCGAAAAAATGGGGTCTGAAATACACATTGCCATCGTCAGAAAATATATCGATGAAACCGGAAAATGGATTTTTGGCGCCGGCGCAGCCGCCTCGCCGGACAAACAAGAACCTCAGATTAGCGTCAGTTCAAAAAACATTGATAATCAGGAGTAATTCAAATAGTGAAAAATATAGAAAAATCATCAAAATTGGACAATGTTTGTTATGAAATACGCGGTCCTGTTCTTAAAGAAGCCAAACGGCTGGAAGAAGAAGGCTACAAGGTAATCAAACTTAATGTCGGAAGCCCGGCTTCTTTCGGTTTGAACGCGCCGGACGAAATTGTTCACGACATTGTTTTAAACCTTCCAAACGCTCAAGCCTACGGCGATTCCCGCGGACTTTTTGCAGCCAGAAAAGCCGTCATGCACGATTTTCAATCCAAGGGAGTGATGGATGTAGGAATTGACGACATTTTTATCGGAAACGGGGTAAGCGAGCTTATTTCGATGTCGATGCAGGCTCTTTTGGATTCCGGCGATGAAGTCTTAATTCCGATGCCGGATTATCCCCTGTGGACGGCGGCGGCAACGCTTGCGGGCGGCAAAGCTGTTCATTATCTGTGTGATGAAGCGTCAGGCTGGAATCCTGTTTTGGATGATATTCGGGCAAAGATTACGCCGAAGACAAAAGCGATTGTAGTTATCAACCCAAACAACCCAACAGGCGCTGTTTACGATCGCGGCATTTTGGAAGGCATCGCAAAAATCGCGCGCGAGCATGAGCTTATCATTTTTGCCGATGAGATTTACAGCCGGATTACTTACGATGACGCTCAACATATACCTATGTCCACGATTGCTCATGATGTATTAACAATCAGTTTTGACGGTTTAAGCAAGTCATGGCGCGCCGCCGGTTTCCGCGCAGGGTGGATGGTTCTGTCTGGAAGAAAAAATATAGCGTCAGATTACATTGAAGGTCTTGATATGCTGGCAAATATGCGCTTATGTCCGGGTATGATTGCTCAGATGGGCATTCAGACCGCTCTGGGCGGTTATCAAAGCATAAAGGATTTGATTCTGCCGGGAGGCCGCTTACGGGAACAAAGAGACATTGCCTTTAACATGGTTAATCAAATTCCCGGCTTATCGGCTGTCAAACCCATGGGCGCTTTGTACTGTTTCCCGAAAGTTGATATAAAGCGCTTTAACATCACCGATGACGTAAAGTTTATGCTCGATCTTCTGCGCAATCAGCGTCTGCTCCTTGTACACGGCACCGGTTTTAACTGGAAAGAACCCGACCATTTCCGCATCGTTTTCCTGCCTGATAAAGCCACCCTGACAGACGCAATGAAGAGACTGGGCGCTTTTCTGGAAAATTACAAGCAAACCTAAGGCAATATTCACAGGCACCTCCGTTTTTCTCATTTTATTAAATTCACACTTTTTGCAATTTTTTAACAGGTGACTGACCCGACCGTCCGCGTGAGCGGACTATAAATTCTTTCCTTAAAAGAGCCAAGCCGAAGGCTTGACACCTTTTTTGCTTTGTTTAAAGGTTTTGTAGATATTTAAGAGGTGACTGACACCTTTTTTGCTCTAAAGTCTGGGGCGAAAAGGCCGATAATTTAATCACCGGGAGGGCTTACCTCTCATATTACAGACGGTGTGCATAGGGTGAAAGCCCTGACGTCCAGGCACACTGTCTTTTTTTTTGCCCATTTTTCCAATATTGACAAAACGCTCAATTTTTGCTATATTTTAACAATAAAATAACCCTCTGACTGCGTGAGCAGCCGGAAAAAACGGGAGGCCAGCGTATGGCAAAAGTAGAGTTGAAAGGTATTTCAAAAGTGTATGATGGCGGCGTAAAAGCGGTAGACAATGCCGACATCACGGTCGAGGACAAGGAATTTGTCGTTTTAGTAGGACCTTCGGGCTGCGGTAAATCTACCACGCTCAGAATGGTCGCCGGTCTTGAGGACATCACATCAGGTGAGCTCCTCATTGACGGCGAAAAAATGAACGATGTTCCGCCGAAAGACAGGAATATCGCCATGGTATTCCAAAACTACGCCCTTTATCCGCATATGTCAGTCTATGAAAACATGGCATTCGGTCTCAGGATCAAGAAAGTTCCCAAAGCGGAAATTGAAAAACGCGTAAATGAAGCCGCTCGTATTCTTGATATCGACAAGCTTCTTGAGCGCAAACCCAAGATGCTTTCCGGCGGTCAGAGACAGCGTGTTGCGGTAGGACGCGCTATCGTCCGTAACCCAAAGGTATTCCTCTTTGACGAGCCTCTCTCCAACCTGGACGCCAAATTGCGCGTACAGATGCGCGCGGAGCTTTCCGACCTGCACCTTCGCCTTAACGCAACCATGATTTATGTAACCCACGACCAGGTTGAAGCTATGACGATGGCGAACAAAATCGTAGTTATGAAAGACGGAAAAATCCAGCAGATTGGATCGCCTCTGTTCCTCTATAACCACCCAAGAAACAAATTCGTAGCCGGATTCATCGGATCGCCGCCCATGAACTTCCTCACCGTAAAAGTGCGCGAAGAAGGCAGCGCGATCATGCTGGACGAAGGTTCATTCAAAATTAAAGCGGATCCTTCCCATTTTGAATATCTCAGAAAATATATCGGGAAAGAGGTCTTCTTCGGCATCCGCCCGGAAGATTTGATGTACAACGAAGGCGAAGCCCAGAACAGCATGACTGTGAAAGTAACTGTTGTTGAACCGTTGGGCGCGGATATTCACCTTTGGCTGACGACAGAAACCCAGCCTTTAGTCGCCCGCACAGAGCCCAACCACAGCTTTAAGGTCGGCGATACCGCGGTTTTCGTCCCCAGAATGGATAAAGCGCGTTATTTCGACAAGGACGACGAAGAGCAGATTATACCGTCACCGGAGTGACACTCGCATAAATAAATAATAAATGAGCCTGATCGCGAAGCGGTCAGGCTTTTTTCATGTAAAGAATTAACTGATTTTTTTGCCGCGCGATCGCCTTTAGCTGTTTTTCATGCCTTCGGATAAATTATCATCGCTGACATTCCTGACAAGCCCGCCGCCCTGATTCCTGTATTTTCCGGGGCTGATGCCTGTGTATGCCTTGAAGATCTTTGAAAACCAGCTCTGATCCTCGAAACAGCAGCAAGCGGCAATTTCCGCTAACGACATATCTGTTTCAAGCAGCAGACGGCTCGCCTTTTCCACCCTGAGCCTGTTCAAATATTTGGACAGGTTTTCGCCCATCTCGTCTTTAAAGATGGTGCTGAAATAGGGCGGAGAAAGACCCGCTACGGCGGATATTTCTTTAAGGCTGATCTTTCTGGTGAAGTTTTCCATGATAAAATTTTCCGCTTTTCGCAGGGCTGCGGCGTGAGGTATTCCGCGGAATGATGAAATTGTGCCCGATACTCTGTCTACAATATTGTGCAGAATATCGGTTAATTCTTCAACAGATTTCGCTTCCTGAACCAATCTAAGGTTTTGACTGTTAATCTCCATAGAAAGGTTCCCGCTTTTTGCAGGGCTGACTTCAACTCTGGAAATGAGTACAACCAGCTCGATTACCCTTAATTGCACATATTTAAATTGACCCGGATTTGTTAAAAACAAAATTGCCAGAAGCTCATTTAATGTTCTTTTCGCTTCTGCGCCTTCGCCTTTTCGAAGGGCGGACATCAATGTTTTTTCTTTTTCCAGCGGATATCCGAGTTTTTCGGCGTTGGTGGGATGTTGTCGTTTTAAATCATCAATAATTTTTGAAATTGTCTCCTGCTGCTGTGCCCTTCGCTTTACGGTCTCGTGATAATCTTCGCTTCCGGATGATAGGGATTCCGCGCATAGCTGCGACATTTCCGCCAAGGACTGGACTTTTCCTTCGTCAGCCCCGGGAAATGAATTTACGCGCTCCTTAAACTCTTCTTTTGGTATTTCGTTATTGCACATAACAAAAGTATCATCGCTATTTGCTAAAATGTCAACTCCTTTTTGACTTTCTATTGAAAAACCGGCTCCCCTGATAGCCCCTGAAAATGTGCCGTCAGTGTATATGGGACTGATCCAGAACAGCAATCCAAGGCTGCAATTATAAACATGATAGCCGCCTTTCTTGCTTGCTTCTTTTATGGCGTTTATGTGCATTTCATGGCACGGAAATTGCTCCAGGGTTTCGCCGTTTATGCTGAATTTTTTGCAATATGGACATATTTTTTTCTCCGGTCCGTTTTCACCTCCGCAGAGCTTCGGGAATTCGGGCTTATAAGAGCTGTCGTATATGCAGATACTGCTTCCTGTAGCCTTGTTGTAGTCGATCATAATTTTTACCGCTTTTTCAGCTAATTTTTCGCTGGAATTTTTTACGGTTAAATTCATCTTGTTATTACTCATAATTACATCCATTTTTTCCGGTTTAATCCTGAAAAACAGCTTCGGCGGCTATTCCGCGTTCTCTGTATTTTCCGGGAGTTAATCCGGTATTATTCTTAAAAATTTTTGAGAACCAGCTTTGATCCTCAAATCCGCAGGACTGAGCTATATCGCAAATCGGTAAATCTGTCGTTACCAGCATTGCGGATGCTTTCTCTACTCTTAATCGATTGAGATAGTTAGAAAGGTTTTCACCCATTTCCTCCTTAAAAACCGTGCTGAAATAAGGCGCAGAAAGTCCTGAAGCCTTCGCAATTTCCTTAAGGCTGAGTTTTCGGGTGTAATTTGTCCAGATATAGCGTTCTGCTCTTCTGAGGGCTGAGAAATGACGCACTCCATGAAAAGAAAAAATCATACCTGACATCCTCTCGGTAATTGCTGACAAAACGTCTGAAATATCGCTGAAATTCGCGCTTTCTTCGATTTTTTTCAGACTCTTGCTTGTTGTTTCAATTGAGGTGTTATCCATTATTTCACCTGGATTCGACACCGCTCTTGACAGCAACACTGCTAATTCCAGAGCTTTCAAACGGAAAGCTTCCATCCTTTGGACAGCCTGGAACTTGTCCTTTATTTCAAGATAATAAAATTTCAATAGATTGACCAGAATTTTCTGTCCTTCTTCTTTGTCTCCGCGCCGGAGGCACGCAAGAAGCATACGCTCATAATCTATTGGGCATATCTTATCGTCCTTATCGGAATTTTCTTCTTCACCGGTTTCTTCGTCAGTTTTATTTTTTTCGCCGTCAAATTTTACGGTATCGTAAGTTCTATAAAGAGAAATTGAGTTTCTTTGATTAAAGCTTCTTCCCGATATTTGTTCCGCGCATAACAGCATTAATTGAGCTAAAGATTTGACTCTATCGCTGTTTTCTTCCGTTTTTTCCAATCCGCCGGAAAGAAGAGCTCCGACAAATCTGTCTCCTGAAAAAAAAGGACTTGTCCAAAACATCACCCCTTTATTGCATAGATAAATATAAGAGCCGCCGAGTATTCTGGCTTTCGCAATGGCTTCGCTGTGCAATTGAGTGCAATATTTTATTGATTTTGCCGGGATGTTTTGACTGCACTTGCAGCAGATGGAATCCGTGTTGATAGAATGAGGAATCATCACTCTTGCCGTGCAGCCTGACGCGCATTCATAATGTTTGATCAATTTTTCCGCTTTCTGGATTAAAGGATCAAGGTCTCTGCGTTGAATTATATTCAGATTAGACATATTTTCTACTCCTTTGTTTAAATCTAGGAATTTATAAAAGAACAAAATACACCCTGTTTGAAAAAATGTTTTATACTAAAAACACCCTTTTTTTTAACATTTTTCGGACATATAGAATTAAAAAAAGAAAGAGTTTATACTTATAAATATGATTTCAAAAAACGAAATTAACGCCGCTCTTGATAAAATGATTCTTTCCGCTTCCGGCTGGCGTTCCGTTTTTGCCGCTGACGGAGACGAAGAAAGCGCCTCAGGGGAAATCCCTAAAGCGCACTGTATAATCGCCGGAGCTGCATCTCTGGTTTTTGCTGAATATCTTACGCAAAGCGCACAGAGGAGCACAGAGAATGTTTTAAAGCCCGTAGCGCTTTTAGGCACTGATACGCGTCCTACCGCAAAAGCGATTGCCGAAGCGATGGTTCCTGTTTTGACGGCTTGCGGCTGCGAAGTGCGTTATGCCGGTTTTGCCGCGGCTCCTGAAATAATGGCATGGGCAAGGAAAGAAGGCGCTAACGAAGAGAACAGGCAAAAAAATGTTGGTTTTATATATATTTCCGCAAGCCACAACCCAATCGGCCACAACGGCATCAAATTCGGACTAACCGACGGCGGCGTATTACCAGCCGAAGAATCCAATCAGTTGATAGAGAAATTCAAAGTATTTATAAAAAATGAAGATAATATACAAAAAATCGAAGCCATTATAACCGCATCCGCGCCTTTGCGACTTTGCGGGGACTCTTCTGAAAAAAATTCCGCTTATAAAGCTTACTATGATTTCTGCGGCGAAGTGGCGTGGGGCAGCGGTGATTTAATTGCCGCCGCGGTGAAAGACGGTCTTGTGAAAAAGCCAATAGGAATTGTATGCGACTTTAACGGAAGCGCCCGCGCGGTATCTATAGATAAGGAATTTTTTTCCGCGCTTGGTTTTAAATTTAAATCAATTAATAATGAACCCGGAAAAATCTCGCACCGTATTGTTCCTGAAGGCGAGTCGCTTGATCCGTGCGCGAAACTGCTGGAAGAAGCGCACAATGAAGATGCCTCGTTTATTTTGGGATATGTTCCCGACTGCGACGGCGACAGGGGAAACCTTGTGATTTGGGACGATGCAGCCGGCAAGGCGCGGTCTTTGGAATCGCAGGAAGTATTCGCGCTTGCCGTTGCCGCGGAAATTTCCCATCTTGTCTTTACAGGCGAATTAAAATACGGCAGTAACGGCGAAGCAATAACAAAAGCCGCCGTTGTTGTTAATGATCCGACATCGATGCGGACAGACAGAATTGCGCAGGCTTTTGGAGTCTCTGTTTTCCGCGCCGAAGTGGGCGAAGCCAATGTTGTTTCTCTTGCGAGAAATTTACGCGAAGACGGTTTTCTTGTGCGTATCCTTGGCGAAGGTTCCGCGGGCGGAAACATCACCCATCCCTCCGCGGTACGCGACCCGATAAATACGGTATTGGCTCTCGCGAAAATGCTTTGCGCGCGTTCCAAAGGCGCGCAACCCGGCTTTTTTGAAATTTGGCTCAACCGTTCCAATCAAACGGACAAATACCGCGAAGATTTTACGCTTGCGGACATAATCGCAAGCCTGCCGCAGTTTACAACAACTTCCGCGTATCATAAAGACGCGGTTATGCGCATTAAAACACAGGATCATTCAGCGTTAAAGAATCGTTATCAGGATATTTTTTTACGGGAATGGAAAGAAAAAAGCGGCGAACTAAAGCAAAAGCATAACATTCACAAATGGGAAGCTATCGCCTGCAACGGAACCGAGGAAAAACGCGGCATAAACCATTTCGGCGAAGCCGGAAAAGGCGGCTTGAAAATCCTTTTTTCCAATGACAAAGGAAAGGAAATAGCTTATATTTGGATGAGAGGTTCCGCCACCGAGCCCGTTTTCCGCATCATGGCGGATGCGGAAGGTCGCGGCAACACAATCGAAAGATGGTTGCTTGATTGGCAAAGACAGATGATAATGGAAGCGGATTGTAATGTGTGAATAGATGTTGTGTATAATGGTTGGCAAGAACAAATTTCTAGAGTATACTGGTTTATATGAATGATATGCGGATGTATATTGGTATCGATCCTCAAATACGTTTTGGTAAACCGTGTATTAAAGGCACCAGAATAACAGTTGGTGATATTCTACAATGGCTTTCAAGCGGTATGAGCGAACAGGAAATAATTGAAGATTATCCTGAATTACAAAAAATACATATTAGAGCGGCGCTTGCCTTTGCTGCAGAACGGGATGCGATAACAAGGGTGGCAGTGCATGAAATTGTTGCTTGACGCCAATCTTTCATGGCGTTTGATTTCTGCATTATCAGAACATTTTGGCGAATGTACGCATGTTAATAAAACCGATCTTCCAAAACCTGCGAAAGACATTGAAATTTGGAATTTTGCCGCCGAAAACGGATATACAATTGTTACTCAAGACTCCGATTTTCTGAATTTTTTTGAAACTAAAGGGTTTCCACCTAAAGTAATTCTTATTCGAGTGGGAAACATGGATAAAAAAACGGCGGAAGAAGTTATTATTCACGCCAGACAATCAATATTGGATCTAGAAAACAGTAATTATGGATTACTTGAGATTATCTAGTACAAGAAGGAGAAATTTATGGGAATACGAGGCGAAATATTTTCTAGTAAGATCATCTTACCAAACAGAACATATTTTTTTAATGTTAAAGAAAACCGCATGGGAGATATGTATTTAAACATCGTAGAAAGCAAAAACCGCGATAACGGCGGATTTGATCGTCAGTCGGTAATTTTATTTGCCGAAGACTTGCAGGAATTCTTAAAAGGTTTTGATGAATCTCTTAAAGCGCTTGAAAAAGCTGTACGCGGGAAAAAACATGCCGACAAGGGACATGCAAGACGCGATGAAAACCGCGAAGACGGAAACCGCAAAACCGAACGAAGAGAAAACCGCGAACGCGTCGGCGAGCGCAGAGAAAGAAACAGCCGCGACAGCGAGCGCACAGACAGAAACAGCCGCGGCGAAAGACACGAACACAACGGCGAGCGCAGAGATAGAAGCGAACGCGGTGAAAGGCGGGAACGCGGCGAGAAACGCGGACGAACCGGCGAACGCGGCAGTGAGCGCAGCGGCGCAGGACGCAGTTTCCGCGGCGAGAGAGGCGGCGATCGCGCTCGTGAACGCGGAGGTGATCGCGGCGAACGCGGCAGAAGCGCAGACAGAGAGCGAAGAAATGATCACGGCGGCGGCAAGAGGGTAGTGGTTAAAAAGAGGGATTAGAGTTTTTAATAGTTCATCAAAATGGTTTAGTGTATCTTCAAATTTGCTGTGTATTAGTTTCACTTCACCTTAAAACTCAGTCTCTGAATCGGCGATGGTCCGTGTTTTTTAACCGCCTGTCTGTGCGCTTTTGTAGGATAACCTTTATGTTTGTCATAACCGTACTGCGGATAAAGGTCTGCCATCTTGTCCATGTAAATATCGCGTTCGGTTTTTGCAAGAATGGATGCCGCCATTACTTCGGGAACTTTCGCGTCCGCTTTTACCATTGCCACGCAGGGAGCATGGATTTTTGGAATGTATATGCCGTCTACAATCGCGTTGATGTTTTCAGTTGACAAAAGTATTTTTTTTTCTGTTGCCTTTGTCATCATGTCTTCGAATGCGCGGGTCATGGCTAAAAGGCTTGCCTGTAAAATGTTGATTTTGTCTATTTCCGTGTGGGTTGCCCAGCCGATGCCCCACGCGAGCGCTTTTTCGCAGATGATTAAGCGGGCTTCGCTGCGGCGGGAGGGCGTAAGTTTTTTTGAATCATTCAGCAATTTTACGGGAAAATCTTCGCTTAAAATTACCGCGGCAGCGCAGACAGGACCGGCGAGAGGACCGCGTCCGGCTTCGTCAATTCCGCAGATCATCGTTTTGATCCGTAATTATATGCATTGCCTCTTTTAAACTGGGGTCGCGCGAATAATAATTGTTTTCAAGTTCTTTTTCCTTAAGCCCCATAAGTTCGTGGCTCATATAATGTATCCAGTAAGCGTCGTCATTAACCGATATTTCATGTTTTCTGCACCAGTAATCGGGATGAACCGGGAGCTGTTCCTTTTTATCATAAAAATATTTATAGTCATGAACAGCGATTTTAAGATCTTTTCGCGGAATGCCCTTGTCAAGAATAATCTGCGCCAGATGGTTCACTGTTTTGCCGGAATCAAAAATGTCGTCTATTAAAAGCACTTTATCTCCAACGCGAAGATACTCCGGCGAGTATGTCCAGCCGTCAACCTTAACCTGATCGCTTTTTGCCACGTCTGAGTAGGAGCGGGCGACAACAGCGGCGTAATATACGGGGTGCGCTCCCTTGTGAACGATTTTGAAATACTCGCTGATAATATTGCCGAGATACGCGCCGCCGCGAAGAGAAACATAAATTACATCGGGAATAAATCCGTCGCTGTAAATTTTATGCGCGAGTTTAATCGCGTTGTCGCGCACTTCGTCGAATTGTAAAAATTCTTTTATCATTGTTTCTGTCTCCTCGGCGGACGGAAGAAACCGAAGAAACTTCCGCACAAGCCGCCTATTATATGCGCAAAATGGGATATGTTGTCAGGTCCGTCGTCTGTTTTATTAAATATCTGTACGCCCATATATAAAATAAGCACCAGAATAAAAGTAAGCGGTATTTCTCCGGCGGAAAAATTGGTAAAAGACGATAATAAAATCATCATAAAAACAATGCCGGAAGCGCCTAAAAGATAACTTTTAAAAAACAAAACATTTAATATTCCTGTCGCAAGGGCGGTAACCAGCATCATTATAAGAAGCGGGACAGAACCGTAACTTTCTTCCAGCATGGGACCGATAAGAAGTATTAAAGTTAAATTGTTTATCAGATGACCCCAGTGCGCATGACCCATAACATGAGTAAGTATAGATATCCAGTTGTTGAATTGACCTGCGCGGAAAGTGTCTCTTCCGGGAACCATGAACCAGTTTTCCACAAGACCGGGAAGAAAAGAGCGCGATAAAAATAAAATAAATGCGCATAACAGCGCGAATGATAATACGGTAGGAGCGTTGTATTTTATTCTCATAATTTTAATTCAATCTCCACAGGGCAGTGATCGGAGCCTTCAATTTCGGGTCTGATAATAGATGATTTTACCTTCGGAAGAAAACCTTTGTCTACGCAGTGATAATCAATTCTCCATCCGATGTTTTTGGCGCGCGCCTGACCCATATACGACCACCATGTATAATGACCTGTTTCTCCGGGATGAAAATGACGGAACGTATCAACATTGCCCGCCGCGAGAAATTTATCCATCCATGCACGTTCTTCGGGCAGGTATCCGGCATTTTTTTCATTGGCTTTAGGTCTTGCGAGATCGATTGGAGTATGCGCGGCATTATAATCGCCGCACAGTAAAAAATGCCGTCCCTTTTTTACAATTGAGCTGCAGAAATTTAACATCGCGTCATTAAATGCCAGTTTGTAGCCAAGACGTTTTCCTTCATCCTGCGAGTTGGGAAAATACGCGGCTATCAAAGTAAAATCTTTAAAGTCAGCGGCAAGAACGCGCCCTTCTTCGTCAAATTCGCTTTTGCCCATAAAACGAATATTTTCGGGTTGTATTTTAGAGTAGATTGCCACCCCCGAATACCCTTTCTTTTTCGCGCTTGCCCAAAAAGAGGAGTAAGATGTGCCTTCAGGTTTAATGAATCCCGGTGAAAGCTGCCCCGGATGGGCTTTAGTTTCGTTCAGGCAGATAATATCGGGGTTTTCTTTCGAAAGCCAATCGAAGAAACCGCGTTTTTCCACTGCGCGGATGCCGTTTACATTCCATGAAATAATTCGCATAGATGAATAATTATATATTATTTTGATTCATGCGTCCATCTTCGTGTTTCATTAACGTTTCGATGTTACGCCCTGCGGAAAGAAACAGTTCTTTTATGGTTTCTTTAATAATCTTTCTTTTGGATTCTTCCACGCCGCCCAATGATTTCATCACGCGCCACGCGATTGAAACCCATGATGTTTCCAGTTCGGAAGTGGATTGCACGTTTGCCATGCTTAATATATGGTACAGAGCTTCTATAAATTGTTCGCGTTTTTCGTTATCGATGTTTTCAAGCCATCCGCGCAATGTGCTGTTTACAAATTGGCTGCCGGCTGTGGATTTTTCCGCGTAAACCAAATCATTATGCGTTACATTCCACGAATAAAGATTGTGCTGCATAATTCCGTTTTCGCTGCTTTTAATCACTGTGGTGTCCGCTCCATGATCCATAAACATCCCGATAATGGACGACTGCGGCACATAAAAATGTATTCTATTTTTTATTTTTTTGAACCCATCGCAGGATAAAAATTTTTCGTTGAAGCCCGGAGCGTCGTTAGAGTATACGCATTTAATGCGTTTTTTTATCCTGTTACTGCAGCTGGCTGCGGCGTAAATCGCAAGATTGCCGCCTTTTGAATGTCCGCCTATGTACAGAGATCCTTTAATCTGCGGAGCCATTTTTTCAAGATATTTAACAGCTTCAATCTGGGAAGGAATAACATCCTTAAAACACATATTAAAATCTTCTTTCCATCCGACTATAGAGCAGTCGGTTCCGCGGAAAACGATGAATGTAAGACCGCCGCTTAAGCAAACGCAGATTGCGGAAAATTGAATTTCGTGTTCAGCGTTTACATGATTTACATATCCGAATAGCTGGCAGCTCCCGAATCGTCGGGAAGAGCCAAGCGCCCTTATCAGTTCATGGTCTTCTTTGAATATCGATGATAATTTAAAACCCGGCTCTTTAATTTTTTCGTTATAAACTCTTACGGCTAAATCTATGCTGATGCCTTCTTTTTGTTCGGGAGAAGGAACAATTCCGTCCATAGTCAGATACGCAAGCTGCGAAATAATTATATTGTCTACCGGATTAAAAGGAGAAACGTTAAAATCGAGATCGCCTCTCCATGCCAGATAATCAAACAATCCCGCCATACTTGTATATATAGCATAGATTGTATAAATATTAAAGAGGAGAAAATTTTTGGACACAAAGACAATAACAGGCGTACAACCCGCTATACCAAGTTCGCCTATAGATACGCCGGTTACGCTTACCTCGGTTGACTGGAGCAACAAAAAGCTTTTTTCGCTCTTTTGGCCGCTGATTATCGAACAGCTCCTTGTTGTCATGATCGGAATTGTCGATATGGTTATGGTGAGCTCTGTCGGCGAACACGCTGTATCGGGCGTTTCTCTGGTTGAGACTATAAATTTTTTAATTATTACTTCGTTTAACGCGATCGCGACAGGCGGTTCTGTTGTGGCAAGCCAGTACCTTGGGCGAAGACAAGAAGAAAACGCCCGCGGCTCGGCAAGGCAGCTCATTTATATCGCGGTTATTATTTCTGTCGTTTTAATGATAGTTACGATTTTTACGCGCGCTTTGATGCTGCGCGTTATTTTCGGCAATATCGCGGACGATGTAATGCAGAGCGCCGATATTTACTTTTTATTTATCGCGCTTTCTTATCCTTTCCTTGCGCTTTATACTTCCGCCGCGGCACTGTTCAGATGTATGGGCAATTCAAAAGTTCCCATGAGAGCCGTGATTATTCTTAATATTTTTAATATTGGCGCAAACGCGCTTTTTATTTATGTTTTAAAACTCGGCGTCGCGGGAGCCGCGATGTCCACGTTTATCGGCAGGGTTATTACCGCGTCTATTCTGATTTTTCTTTTAATGAAAGATAAAACAAGAATCATCAATCTGTGCGGCATAACAAAAGTTAAACTTGAAGGCGCGATGATAAGACGCATTTTAAATATCGGCATTCCAAGCGGTCTTGAATCGTCAATGTTCCAGATTGGAAAGATATTAATAACAAGAATATTTACGGTATTCGGAACTGCCGCCATTGCGGCTAACGCGGTAGGGGCTACGATTAATTCGCTTGCCTTTATGCCCGGAAGCGGTTACGGCATGGGGCTGCTGATAATCGTAGGTCAGTGCATAGGAGCGGGAGATTATCTTGCGGCGAAACGGTACGCAAAAAAGATTATGATACTCTCTTATATCACATATTTTATTATAAATATTAATATATTTATTTTTATGAGGCAGATAATCGGGATATTTAATCTTTCAGCGGAAGCGGGCGAATATTGCGTATTGTTCCTTAGGGTTCATTGCATAACGTCAACTTTATTCTGGTGCCCGTCTTTTGTGCTTCCCAACGCGCTTAAAGCGTCAGGAGACGCGCGTTATGTGATGATTGTAGCCGTGTGTACTATGTGGTTTGTAAGAGTCTGTTCTGCGTTTTTTATGGCGTTTACCCTCGATTTTGGACCTGTCGCGGTTTATCTTGCGATGGGCGCCGATTTTTTATTCCGCGGGATTTTCTTTTTAAAACGCTGGCTTTCAAACAAGTGGATAGAAAAGAAAGTGATATAAGCGATTACATTAAAGGCGCAAAAACTCTTAGACCGTCCTGAATGAGTCTCTGGAAAGCGTTGCGGGAACAGTCTTTTAATGTTATTTCCTGCGAAGCCGGGATGGTATTTAAAAAATCTTGTTTAACCGCCGCCACAGTTTCGCTCGCGTAAATTAATACGCCGCATTCAAAGTGCAGATACAGGCTTCTGAAATCAAGATTGGTTGTGCCGACAGTCGCGAGTCTGTCGTCCGAAACAAAAGTTTTTCCGTGATTGAAACCTGAAGTGTACTCGTAAACCTTTACGCCCGCCTGAATGAGCCTTCGGTAATACGAGCGCGATGTTATCGCTACTATTAATTTATCCCAGCGGTGAGGCGTAATTATGCGCACATCAACTCCGCTTTTCGCCGCCAGCGTCAGCGCCGATAAAAGATTGTCGTCTACAATAAGATAAGGCGTGTTGATATAAATATATTTTTTCGCCTGATTGATAATCTGAATGTAGACATGCTCTCCGACATTTTCAATATCAATGGGACTGTCTGCGTACGGCTGAACATAACCCCATGCTTCAAAACCTTCGGCGACCCCTTCCTGCGTATGTTCTATAGCGTTTTCTTTCCACGGATAAAATGACGGGTAATCATCTTTGTCTTTGAAACCCAAATTCCACATTTGAAGAAAAATAAGAGTTAAAGACCATGCCGCGTCTCCTTCGATCATTACCGCGGAATCTTTCCAGTGTCCGAAACGGTCAATGGCGTTTATATATTCATCCGCAAGGTTCAAGCCTCCTGTAAACGCAACCTTGCCGTCTATGGAAATTATTTTTCTGTGGTCGCGGTTGTTTTGAAGCGATGAAACAATAGGTCTGAACTTGTTAAAAATATAAACTTTAATCCCTTTTTTTCTAAGCCTCAGCGGAAAATCGGGCGGCAAAGTGAAGAAGCATCCCATATCATCGTACATTACTCTGACATCAAGACCCGCGGCGGCTTTTCTTTCCAGAATCGTTATAATTGAATTCAGCATTATGCCTTCTTTCAATATAAAAAATTCAAGAAATATATATTTTTCCGCTTTTTCAATTTCCTCAAGCACTCTGTAAAAAAAAGATTCGCCTGAAGGAAAATACGCCTGCCTTGTGTTTCCGTAAACAGGGAAGCCCGCGTATTCCTGCAAATAATGAGCCTGAGATTGAAAATCGGGATGCGTGCTGATAAGTTCATCGAGCCTGTTTCCCGGAAGAAAAAACGCGCTTCGGCTTGCCGCGATATTTCCAAAAAGCGCTTTCCGCATTTTTTTCGGGTTAGACCATATATTAAGAGCGATGTACATAATTCCCCCGAAAAGAGGAAACAAAAGTATCAGGAAGATCCATGTAAGTTTAAAGCCCGCTTTTTCGTGTTTATTAATTATGTAAATGCTGACAAAAATGCTGAGAACCAGCAGAATCCAGTATGAATATTTCAGGTATGCGCCTGTTCCCGCTATCAGGAAAAAGAACAAAACGATCTGGGCAAGAAGGGAAAGGACTACCAGAATCCTTCTTCTAAAAACGAATCGGTAAGTTTTTTTCAGTTTCTTTTTGATCACTTATAACAATATATATAGGATTTGCCGAATTCACAAGGAGAAACCGCAGAATTGCGCCGGTCTACACAGGCCATCGCCCGGCGCCGTTTCTCAATACCTTAATTTCTTCGTCGCATAAATCAAGAATCGTAGAGAAAATGCGCTCGCGCTCTTCTCCGCTGTCGAGAATTAAATCAAGTCCTTCAATGTCTTGAAGCTCCCAGCCGCTTTCAAAAAGTTCGTCTTCAGGAATCGGCGGAAGCTCGGTATCTGTTTCAATGTCGTGTGAGGAAATAATGTCTTCGTTTCCCGTCATGCTTTTTTTTGCCGTTATCGAATAAAGAGGATGTTTAAGCGTTTCTATCAGTCTTATCGGAACCTGATAATCGGGAATACGCACCCCAAGCTCATGGCGGCGTATGTCAAGAAATTTTTCGGTGTGGCAGAGGGTTTTTAAAATAAAGACATAAGGTCCCGGGCACAGCCTGTTTATCAGCCTGAATCGCGTATTATCAAGTTTGACAACTTCCACAAACTGCGAAATGTTTGAACAAAGCAAGGTAAAGTGCCGCTCGTCCCTTTCTCCTGAAAGCTTTCGCAGTTTTTTAATCCCGTCCTGCGATTTTATCGAGCATACAAGGCTCCAGCTCGTATCCGTAGGAAGCGCGACAAGACCGCCGTTTTCGAGGATGCGGGCGGCTTTATTCAAAACTCTGTCGTCAATATTTGAGGGAACTATGTATTCAAGCATTTTTACTGCACCCATATTAATTTATCGGGAGCGGACTCTTTCAAAAAAATGTTCTTATAACGCCCTGAATGGGCTGATGAATTTCTTTCAGGAAAATATGTCTGCATAAAGAACCAGACTATGTCCGCCATGATGTTTGCGGAATCTGTCGGAGCGTAACGGTACCATATATCTTTTTCTTCGAGGATTTTTTTCGCCTTTTCGTCGTTTGCGCAAAGTTCAGGGTCTGTTATGCGCCTTAATTCGCTTCTTAAACCGCCGTAATTGGTCTGACCCACGACAAATAACCGTAATCTTTCGCTTTCGTCCATCCAGTAAATTTCAAAAACCCCGGCAAGAGTCGGTACTTTAGAGATAATATCGTATTTATCCGCTTTGCAAAGAGGAGACCATTGCACAAAATAGTACGCGTCTTCTTTCTTCACTTTTACCGTTATTCCGCAGTTCATAGTTCACTTTAGCATATTAAGATAATATTTTCTATACATTATTAATTGATTATTGTATGAAAAATGATACACTTTTCCCGATTTTACGGATTTATGAGAATCGTACCGGAAATTTATTTCCTTATCTGGTAAGGAGTTACGGTATTTAATTGACATACAATGGCGCTTGGCATGGTTATTGCTATGTATTATACGTTGTTAGAACCTAGCAGCAGGAGGATAAAATGCGTAATAAAACATTAAAATCCGGTGATAATACGCTTGACGCGTATTTCAGGCAAATAAAGGTATTTCCTCTTTTATCGTTCGAAGAAGAACTGGAATTGTCAAAAAAGATTCAGGAAGGAAGCGGGGAAGCGGTACACAAGCTGGTAAATTCAAATTTACGGCTGGTTGTAAAAATCGCGGCAATGTATCATCCAAACGGCGTTTCGATTATGGATATAATTCAGGAAGGAAATATCGGACTCTTGTATGCGGCTAAAAAATTCGATTTTCGCAGAAATGTGCGGTTTTGCACCTACGCATGCTGGTGGATTCGGCAGTTTATAACCCGGTATATTTCCAATACAAAGCGTCTTGTCAGACTGCCTCAGCGCAAAGAAGAAACGCTGCGCAGAATTCAGCACGCATATCATTTTCTGAGCCAAAGTCTGATGCACCAGCCTAAAAATACCGATATCGCGAAAGAACTCGGCATGCCTGTTAAAGATGTTGACTCATATTTTAATATTGCCTCCGATTCGCTGTCTTATGAATATAACAACGATGATTTATCTTCTTCGGTGGATCTTCATGAAGATTATACCTACTGCCCTGAGCGCGATCTAATGAAGAAAGCGTCAAGAGACAATACAATGAGATTTTTAAATAAATTAATGGACAGGGAAAGGCGCATTCTAAGTTATCGTTATCAGCTTAACGGCAGCGAACATTTTACATTGAGAGAAATCGGAGACAAAATGAATATATCGCCTGAAACTGTCCGTCAGATCGAAAGACGCGCGCTTAGAAAAATAAGGTCTCACGCGGACGAGTTAAAAGAATGCTTATATGTTGAGGCGATTTAGTATATAATGAACGGATGTCTGAAATTAAGGAAGGCGCCCTCGTTATATACAAAAGCAAACCTGCGATAGTAAACGAAAAGGCGGAAAATAAATTTACAATCTCGCTCAAGGACGGCTCGTCTGTAAAAGTGCGCGATAAAGATATTGAATTGATTCATCCCGGTCCTGTTAAAAATTTCATCGGAATTGAAGAAGGGCATTTGCCGCCGTCGGCGGTCAAAGAAGTGTGGGAACTGCTTTGCGGCGAAGGCGAAGCCGTGTCTCTCAAAGACTTGTCATCATTTATTTTTAATGAATACACTCCCGAAAGCATGTACGGCGCTTATTGCCTTCTCTGCGACGGAATTTATTTTACAGGCGCAATCGACGCTGTGATTCCGCGTGGTAAAGAAGAAGTAGCCGCCGAGGAATCGAAACGAGCGGCGGTTCAGCGCGAAAGCGGCGAGCGTTCCCAGTTCTTGGACAGGCTGAAAGCCTGTTTAAAAAAACCCGCGGAAAATAAAATGCTTGACGATGATACGCGCTTCATTCAGGATGTGGAAGCTCTCGCGTATGGAAGATCGCCAAGGAGCCGCACGATGAGAGATATGGGGCTCGGCGAGACTCCACAGGACGCTCATTCGCTTCTTCTTAAAACTGGTTTCTGGACGGCGATGGTGAATCCGCATCCAAGCCGTTTCGGCTTGCCGTCGGCAAGCCCGACTGTTTGTCCGTCTTTACCTGACGAAAGCGCACATTCAGAGTTACCGCCCCGCAGGGATTTAACCCATCTTCCCGCTTTTGCCATCGACAGTCCGTGGAGCAATGATCCCGATGACGCTGTTTCAATAGAAGAAGGCGGCGGAGGCGTTTTTATTCTTTATGTTCATGTCGCGGATCCGGCGTCATGCATTGCATTCGGCAGCCCAGCGGAGAAAGAAGCGCGCGACAGGGGAGCGACTCTCTACCTTCCCGAAGGCGCTTCCCGTATGTTAGCCGAAGAGTGCATACCCATGTTTGCGCTCGGTCTCTATGAAAAATCTCTCGCGCTTACATTTAAATTAACGGTAAACGAAAACGGCATGGTAATTGATACGGAAATTTTTCCTTCAATTGTTAAGGTGAGCCGTTTAACCTACGAAGAGGCGGACAGGGAAATTGACGCGCAGGGAGCGGCTCAGACATTGGGCATTCTCTATAATTTGTCAAAAAAAATATTTGAGCGAAGGACATTACACGGAGCCGTAAATATCGAACTTCCTGATGTGAACATCACCGTAAAAGGCGAAAGTGTTACAATAGAGCCGATTGTTGATTACCGCTCTTCCTTCATCGTAAAAGAATGTATGATCGCAGCGGGCGAAGGAGCCGGCACATGGGCTGCGTCCCGAGGTCTTGCCTTTCCGTATATTTCCCAGGAAGTTGAAATACAGGGCAAAGTACCGGGCGGTCTTGCGGGAGCTATCCAGCTTCGTAAATGCATGAGACCGCGCATTCTTTCCGTGAAACCGGGAAGGCATCAGGGGCTTGGTCTTGACACTTACACGCAGGTAACAAGCCCGCTGCGCCGGTACACCGATCTTTTGTCTCATATACAGATACGCGCCGTTCTTCGCGGCGATAAACCTTTATCCGCTGATGATATTTCGGCGCGTCTTGGTTTCAGCGAAGCGGGAGCGGTTGCGGCAGTTCACGCGGAAAGAGCCGCGGAAAATCACTGGAAGATGGTTTATCTATCCGATAAAAAAGAATCATTGTGGGACGCTGCCGCGCTGGAAAACAAAGGCAGGTTCTGGTCTGTAATTATTCCGGCTCTTGCTTTGGAAACTCAGGTTTCTCTTCAAAGAGATATTTCACTTAACGATAATATTAAATTGATGTTAAAATCGGTGAATATCGCCAAAGGCGAAGCGGTGTTTCAGCAGTGTTAGGGATTTTTTAGGCATACGCTCTAACAAAAAAAATCGGTACCACCGTTATGTGCGTCCGCTTTCATCCTTATTATGAATTGACAACTGCGCAATTACGACCTCTTGTTTTTGCGGCATATAGAGCTTTATCTGCCAGATCATATAAAATCTGTTTATCATTTATTGTTCCGCAAGGGGATATATGCACTCCAATACTAATAGTAACATACGGAGCTATTTCAGAATGTTCATGTTCTATTTTCAAATCCCGTATTGTCTGATTAACTTTTCCAGCAATCTCATGTGCGTTGAGAGCGTCTTTTTCAAACCATAACATTGCAAATTCTTCGCCGCCTATTCTTGAAACATAAATATTCATGCTTTCATTAAGGCTGCTTAAAGCCTTACCTATATTGCGCAGACATTCATCGCCTTTAGGATGCCCATAATGATCGTTATAGTGCTTGAAAAAGTCTATGTCCATAATTGCGAGACATAAATAATTATCTGACTGACGGGGATTAGCTATAAATCTTTGAAAAGTCTGCATAAAATCTCTGCGGTTTTTTAATTGTGTTAATTCATCTATGGTACTTTGATCAAAATAATTATTACGTTCATTTTCCAACTCATCTATGGTTAATGTAGATGTTATCCTATGTGTTATAATTTGCCATCCAAAGTATAAACTCAATAACCCGGCAAAAAGAGAATTTGTTATGTCCATAATACCGCAATCAAGAGGCTTTACTAAAATGGTAATAACCATAAATATTGCCATTGCGCTTATCGTATGTAATAAAAAAGCCATTGGTGAGATATTAAACAGAAATAAAGCGCATATCAAAATACCCATAAATGACACTGCGTATTTTCCCGGATTTGCCCAAACACCTAAATATATGCCAAACACAATTACATTTATATAGTATAATGTTATTAAGAAATAAATAAAACTTTTTTTAAATATTTTCCCATGTTTTTGCTGCTTGTATAAATTATTTGAATAAATAGTAAAAAATAAAGCGATAATTGACGTTCCAATATAAAACAAAGCGTTAAAATAATTTTTAGCGACAAATAACGGATAAATGGTAAAAACAAGCGCAAATATAGCAACCGTTCTGTTTGCTAAAAATAACTTGAAAATATTGTCTGTAAATGCTCTATCAATACATTTTCTGTATTCGTCAAATCCGAGTGAATAATAACGCCATTTATAAAACAATGTATTCATATATTATTTCCTATTTCGTCATATTAATATTGACCTTAATTTTATATATCTAATTGCATTAAGTCAAGTATTTTACTTATCTGGAATACGCGTTACCAAAAAATCAGTTTCCCGCGGTCGCTTACAAATCCTGAATCTTTAAAAATTCCAGCAAAAATACTCTTCGCGCTGTCCTGCCCGTTGATTTTTTCGATAACTATTTTATTTTCAGGCATTACGTTTCTTGTGCGCGGTATTTTAAAAAGCGCGGTTAATTGCGAAAGGCATGGATCATCAGCTTCCGTTAAAATTTGAAGGTCCTTCCCGTTCTTTAAAGAGACAGCGGTTAAAGAAGCGCCCTTAAAATATAATCTGTTCCCCGCGCTTCTTGCGCATAACTTGTACGGCAATCCTTCAATTTCAAGACCCGCCGCGCTTGCCGGGTCTGCGGCGTTCATCCAAAAAATTCCGTTAAAATCCTCAGCCTGCTCAAGCTGCGAGGCGATTGAGGGGGATGCGAACTGAAGCGAGTTAATACCGGAGAAAAATCTGCCTGTTACAAGTTCGCCGGCAAGTTCCATTCTTCGCATTGCGGGTAACAGTCTGGACCATGAAAAAACATGGGCTTCATGTTCAAGTAACGGGCGGCAGAGTATGCCAAAGCGGCTCAGCAAAAGTCTGACACGGTCGCGGTTAACAGCGTCTTCTTCCATAGGATCATTTTCATTATCTTCATCTGACAGAAGCGAATACCAGTTTCCGCGGACAGGCGCTCCTGTTTTCCAGAGATTTTTTAACGCGCTCGGCACCCGCCTCTGTCTTCCGAACGCGATTGCGGTTTGCGCGTCATTTGGTTTTTCAATTTCTTTTGGAATAAAACCGTGCTCAATGCCTCTTCTTGCCGGCTCAAACGAATCCGCGCTAAGGTTTCCTTTCCATACTTCATCCCAAAGCGCTTTCGCGCAGGAACGGCTGTCTTTATTAAGTTCGTTTTTTATTTCCCAAAAATCTCTTGGACGGTTAAAAAAACCGGATGCTGTCAGCCGCGCCATATCAGAATCGGATTCCGGTTTTCCCGGTTCAAAGATTAAATCCATGTCTTCAGGGCGGCAAAAACCTGTTTTTTCTTTTTCCGCGCCGAACCAAACAAGCTTTCCTTCGCGTATCATACGATCCAGTTTTTCCGCGTCGTATGACGGATTTCTTGCCTGAAGGATTTCTGTCTCCCATAATTTTACAGGCGCTGTCCGCGCATATAAAGATTTTTCGAATACTTCATCGGAGGCGGCGCAAAACCCCTGGCGAAGGGCAAGAAAGGGAATAAGCAGACTTATATCTCTTTCTTTAATGTCAGGCCGCGCTTTTTTGCGCGAGATACGCAAAAGAAGCTCAAGATTTTCTCTGTCGCAAATTAATGATGAAAGCGTTTTGTCACCGGAATCCGCCGATATTTCCGCGTCGCAGACTGCTTCATCCACTTCGGCAAGCGCGTTAGCGGCGTCTTTCGCTTCTGTTTCTGTTACTCCGAAAACCGCGCATATCCGTTCGATGGAAACAGGACCTTCATGACGAAGCCATTGACCTAAAAGGCTTAACGGTTCATTAAGCCATACGTCTTCCATTTCTTTGTGGATAACCGACGCGAAAGACGCGCCCTTTCGCGTAATTGCGATGATTTTTAAATTGTCATGGTTGTTTTTTAATGTTAAATTTGTTCCCGCTTTCTGCGCTTCGCTGAATGCCGCAAAAAGCGTTTCCCATTCGTCATGCGGAATAGCGGCGCGTTCTTTTACCCACTCGCTCAGGGAAAGAATGTCTTCAGGCGCGTAGCCTGTTTTTTCCCTTCGCAGACGTTCTGTAAAAGAGTTTACAATTTCCTGTTTAAGAACCGGACGCAGCGCGGAATTTTTAACCGCTTCTTCAATGATTTTATCGGAAAGAGAAGCCGAGCCGCTTTTTGCCAAATCCGCTCTTTCGTCGTATTCGTACATGAAAGCATTTGTTTCTTGTCTTACAACATCTCTGGAAAACGGACTTGGGCTGACTGTCTGAAAAAATGACACAGTAACGCTTCCGTTATTCATTGCAAGAACCAAATCAATAAAACCGTTCATGTTGAAGATGTCGACAAGGCAGCTTCTCCACGCTTCCTCGGTGACAGGAAAACCGTCTTCGCCTGAGCAGGAATCAAACAACCGCTTTGAGCGCTGGCGCATAATCCAAAGCGGAGTTCGTTTGCCGAAAGGCGCTTTGGGAAGCATCATGCTTCTTTCAGCGGCTTCGCGGAAATTCGCGCCGAAAACCCCCGAAGATTCAAGCCGGTTTCTGAAAAGTCTTTCCGCGCGGATAATGGAGCCTGAGTCCGTTCTTGCCAGCGCGGATAACGCCCTGCGGACAATTTCTTCAACTGAGACGGCAGCTTCCTCCGCGCCAAGACGGGGAATTAAAAAGAGTATGCTGTTGTCTGAGGAAAAGCCTGCGACTCTAAGTTTTACTATTTCTTCCAGTTCCGCGCTTAACGCGAGAGAGAGCGGATAATTTATCTGTCCGCCGTGAAAACTGTGTAAGACTACGGAGCAAAAATCCCTGTTAAGTTCCGTGCCTGTGATTATTTCTATAATAATATTTTTTTTATCAGGTAACGCAAGCCCTTCTTGTGAGACGCTCTGCAAATCCAAAAAATCTTTGAGCGCGTTTACTGCGGATTCTGACAGATCGCTTTTTACGCATTTGGATTTATTGTATTCTTCAAGGATGGAAAGCAGTCTTTCAGTTAAATTACCGCTTCTGAAAGGCAGCTCTCCTTTCCAGAATGGAATAGAGTCGGCTTTTTTCTCAAGCGGAGAAACTTCCACGGCTTCAGAATTTATATTTGTAATCAGCCAGCCGCGCGCGCCGAAATCGAAACGGTCTCCGATTGCTCGCTCCCATACAAACTCTTCGTCAAGCTCTCCGATTTTTGTGCCATCCGCAAGACGCAGCGAATAAAGTCCTCTGTTCGCGATTACGCCCCCTGATGTGTAGAGCAGGGCGGCGGTTCCGTCCAATACGCCGATTTTTTCTTCGATTTTATCAAACCAGATACGCTGTTTAATGTCGCGTAACCTTCCTTTTTCTCCCTGTCCCGCCAGCATTTTAACAACGCGGATATATGAATCGTAATTAAGCGTTTTAAATAAATAAAATGTTTTTATCAGCCCGTAAAGTTCTTCGGTGTTTCTGTCTTTTTCTGAACAAAGCGCGAGTATCAGCTGGGCAAGTATGTCCAGGGGGTTTTCTATCGGATAAATCTCTTCGATATCCCTGTCGTCAACCGCGCCTTTTAACGCCGAGGCAGTCAGTAAATCCATGTTGTGGAAGGCGAAGAGCTTTCCCTTGCTGACCTGTCCAACGCCGTGTCCTGAACGCCCGATTCTTTGTAATGTCTGCGAAACGCTGCCGGGGCTTCCGGCGAGCACGACCTCGTCAATGCTGCCGATATCTATTCCAAGTTCAAGAGACGCTGTCGCGACAACGCATGGCAGCTTTCCTTCGGCAAGTCCTTTCTCCACGCTTCTTCGCAGTTCTTTGGACATTGAGCCGTGGTGCGGGAAGGCAACCGCGCCGCATGGTTCGCGTCCCGGAGGGCTGCCGTTACGTGCAGACAGCGCCGCGGCGTCATTGTTTAAGAAATAACACAAGCGTTCGGTTCTGCGCCGCGATTCAGCGAAAACAAGCAAGGTAGCGCCTTCCCAGATGCGGCGTAAAATATAATCTATTAACGGGGTATAACGCGTTGTTTGCCGCTGCTCATCGCTGATTATTTTCGGGTATTCAATGTTTAATTCAATTTTCTTTTCCGCTGGCACAGCGGCAATGCGCACTTTTCTTCCGATGCCGCCTGTAAAATCAGCCGCAGTCTGAGGATTGCGGACAGTCGCCGAAAGGCTGATCCTTTGAAACTCTCCGGCGGCGTGTGAAAGCCTGTCAATCTGGCAGGAAAGATACGCACCCCTTTTATTTCCGATCAGAGCGTGCACCTCGTCGATTATCAGGCATTTTACATTGGATAAAATCTGCCTGCCCCTGGGGTTTAAAAGAATAATAGCAAGGCTTTCAGGCGTAAGCGCTAAAATCGACGGCGGATGAATAAAAAAACGCCTGCGCGCGGACTGCGGCGTATCGCCTGAACGGGTTTCAACGCGCACAGGCGGGAACGGCAACCCTTCTTTTTCAAACCGCGTTTTAATTGCCGCTAACGGCAAAAGCAGATTGCGTTTTATATCTTCGTTTAACGCTTTAAGAGGCGAGACATACAGCACGGAAATTTTTTCCGCGTCATATTTTTGCGGACCATCCGAACAAAAACGCGACAGAGCCGAAAGAAACGCCGTTAAAGTTTTGCCGCTGCCTGTCGGCGCGATGGCAAGAACATTTTCCCCATTTTCTATAATAGGCCAGGCTTCAGCCTGTACACACGTAGGTTCTCCGTAAGTTTCGGCAAACCAGTTACGAATTATCGGATGAAAACTCTGCGGCAGCATAATTAAAACACCGAATTAAATGTCCGTCTTTAATTTTTTCTAAAACAGGATGCTCCCTAAAACACCTTTCGCTTGCCTGTGAACATCTGGCTGCGAAAGAACAGGCGCCGCTTTGTAATTGCGCGCCTCCGCCCTGATCCCCTTTCGCGTCTTTGCGCCTTTGCTTTGTGTGATTTTCTTCTCCGGCTGAAGCTCCGCTTGCGGAAGAAAACAATAACTTTGTATAAGGATGCAGTCCTTCGCGGTACAAGTCCGCCGCGGGCGCTTCCTCCATCAGCTCGCCTTTGTACATAACGCCGATACGATCGCAAAAATAACAGGCGACTTTTAAATCATGCGCGATAAACAAAAAAGAGATATTTCTTTTCTTTCGAATGTCGAGTAACAAATTTAAAATCTGCCCCTGAATCGAAACATCAAGAGCCGAGACAACTTCATCGCATATCAAAACTTCCGGCTCCATTAAAAGCGCGCGGGCGATGGAAATACGCTGTCTCTGTCCCCCCGAAAATTCCGAAGGTCTTTTTTCCAAATCAGCTTCCTGCAGTCCGGCTTCCTCCAGTATCGCCGCCGCTTTTTGGCGCAATTCTTTCTCGCTGACGCCTCTTTGTTTCAGCGGTTTTCTGCATCCCGAAACAAGCACTTCATAAACATTCATGCGCGGATTCAAAGATTTTGCCGGGTCCTGAAAAACATAACGCACTTTCTCGCGGTAATTTCTGAGAGCCTCTTTTTTCAGCGCAGAGACAACCTGGGTTTCGTTTTCATGATTAAATAAAATTTCTCCTGAATCGGCTTCATACATCCTTACAAGCATTCGCGCGGTAGTCGTCTTGCCGCAGCCGGATTCGCCCACAAGCCCGTACGCTTCGTTTTTACCGATAGAAAAGGAAATATCATTAACGGCGTTTACAAACCGCCCGAACCTGGCAAAAAATCCCGCCTCAAGATTGAATCGTTTATAAAGATTGGAAACAGTAATAACCGACATAAATCCATTATATTGATTATTCTTATTTTTTCCTATATACTTCCAACATGCTTGAAAAGTTTTTTAAGGCTTTATTCGGCTCGCAGCAGGAACGGGACGTTAAAGCCATTCAGCCTATATTGAAATCCGTAAATGAAAAAGAAAGCTGGGCAAAGTCCCTTTCCACGGACGATTTTCCGCGTCAGACCGAAAATTTCCGCGAAAGATATAAGAACGGCGAAAGTTTAGACAGCATTTTGCCTGAAGCTTTCGCTCTTGCGAGAGAGGCTGCTTTCAGGGCGCTTGGCGAGCGTCCGTACGATACGCAGGTGATGGGTTCCATCGTTCTTCATCATGGAAAAATCGCCGAATTAAAAACGGGCGAAGGAAAGACCTTAATGGTCGTCGCTCCGGCGTATCTTAACGCCATCTCCGGCAGCGGCATTCATGTCGTTACCGTTAACGATTATCTTGCGAGCCGCGACGCCGAATGGATGAGACCTATTTTTTCCTGTCTTGGATTGACGGTCGGAACAATTTTATCGCATATGGATAACGCGCAGAGAAAAGAAAATTACGGCTGCGACGTTACCTACGGAACAAACAACGAGTTCGGCTTTGATTATCTTCGCGACAACATGCACCGCGATATGGAAGGCAGAGTTCAGCGCGGGCACAATTACTGTATCGTAGACGAAATAGATTCTATTTTGATTGACGAAGCGCGCACTCCTCTTATTATTTCAGGCGCCGCAGATGACGACACTTTTAAATTCGCGGAAGTCGATAAACTGCTTGGCACTCTTAAGGAAGTTGAAAAAAAACAAAACGGCGAATACCCCGATGAAACGCGCGGCGAAGAAGTTGTCGGCGATTATAAAATCAACGAAAAAAATAAAAGCATTTCTTTCAGCAATCAGGGTTATGCCAATATCGAAGAAATTCTTAAAAAACGAAGTCTTATAAAAGGTTCGATAGTAGATGAAGAAAACTTTGAATACATACATTATTTTACGCAGGCGTTAAGAGCCCGTAAGCTTTTTCATATTGATGTTGATTATGTTGTTGACGACGGGCAGGTGCAGATTGTCGATGAGTTTACAGGACGTATTCTGCATGGCAGACGCTATTCCGACGGGCTTCATCAGGCTATTGAGGCTAAGGAGCGCATTAAAATCGCCCAGCGCAACAGAACTCTTGCAACAATTACTTTTCAGAATTATTTTAGATTGTATAAAAAGATTTCCGGGATGACGGGAACAGCCGATACCGAAGCCGTTGAGTTTAATAAAATTTACAAACTGGATGTCGTAGTTGTGCCGACAAATAAACCCGTGGTGCGTCTGGACGAAGATGATCTTGTTTACTTAAACGAAGCCGACAAATACAAGGCGTTATGTGAAGAGATAGCGGAAGCGAATAAAAAAGGCCAGCCCATGCTGGTAGGAACCGTATCTATAGAAAAATCGGAGAAAATATCCGCTTTGCTTACCCGCAGGGGAGTCAGGCATGAAGTGTTAAACGCCAAAAACCACGCCCGTGAAGCGCTGATTATCGCCGAAGCCGGCGCGAAAGGCTCTGTTACGATTGCAACTAACATGGCTGGACGGGGGACAGATATAAAACTCGGCGGAAACCCCGAATCGCGCGCGCGCCGGAGAGCCGGAACAAACGCGTCAGAAGAGCAGTACGCCGCCATTTACAGGGAAGAAGTTGAAAAATGGAGAAGCGATTACGAAGAAGTTAAATCACTCGGCGGATTGTACGTAGTCGGCACGGAACGCCATGAAAGCCGCCGTATAGATAACCAGCTTCGCGGCCGTTCCGGGCGGCAGGGCGATCCGGGAAGAAGCAAATTCTTTATCTCCATGGATGATGAGCTTATGCGCCTTTTCGGCGGCGAAAAAATGAAAAATATCATGTCAAGAATCGGGATGCCCAGCGGAGAGCCGATTTTCCATCCCATGCTTAACAAGAGCATAGAAAACGCGCAGAAAAAAGTGGAAGAGCGCAACTTTGAAATCCGCAAACACCTTCTTGAATACGACGACGTATTGAATCAGCAGCGCAAGTTCATTTACGAACAGCGTGACGCGATACTTGTGGATAATGATCTTAAAAAACGCGTAAACGACGCGACAGCCGACATTACCGCGGATTTCATTGATGGATATACAAGGCAGCTTCGCGATGATTCAGAAGCGGCTTTCAAGGAATTATCCGAACAACTGCGCTCGAAATTCGGATACGTTCTTTCCGCCGATCCTGACAGCAAGGAATTTAAAAACCCTGAATCGCTTGAAAACCACATCATCGCGGAACTTGAAAAAGATTTAATCGACAAGGAAAACCTTATCGGGCGCGATTATCTCAATTTAATAATAAGAGACAATTATCTTAACGCGGTAGATCGCAAATGGCTTGACCATTTGGAAAACATGGAAGCGCTTCGTGAAGCCGTATACCTCCGTCATTACGCGCAAAAAAACCCTCTTGTGGAATATAAACTGGAAGGTTTTAAAATATTTGAGAAAATGATAGAAGATATCAGGCAGGAGATCGCGTCCCGGCTTCACCTGATACGCATACAAATCGCAGACGGATCTCAGCGCCGTCCCGCAAGCCGCTCTATAGGCGCGAATCAATCGGCAAGCCACAGCAGCATGGATTCCTTTGCGGGTTCATTTGCCGGCTCGCAGCAGGCGGGAAATGCCGCGCCGTCCGCGATGCAAAAAGCAAGCAGCCCTGACGGCGCGACTGTAGTGCGAAGCCAGCCGAAAGTAGGACGCAACGATCCATGTCCCTGCGGAAGCGGGAAAAAATATAAACATTGCCACGGGCGATGATAGGAGTATTATGAAAAAAACAGCGGTTCTTTTAATTATTGCCCTTGCTTTAACTTCAATTTTTGTTTCCTGTTTTCTTTTTGATGAAGATTTTACGGCATCTAAAACTAAAAAATTTTGGGCTCAGAATGCGGTCAGCGGAATGTTTTATCAGCTCTCCGCGGATTTGTTATACGAAAATCATTTATGCAAGGTGTGGGTTGAACAAGGCAGAGGCGTAAGCGCGGCTACAGCTCAAATGTTCGCGGATGAATATCTTGTTATTTATGATAAATTAATGGGTGCCTTTGGTAAAAATGATCTTTATACCTATAACAACAGAAAATATAATACCATGAGTTTTGCTGACGCTCTTAGCGACGGAGACGGAAAGCTTTCTATTCTTCTTTTAGATATAAGAGACAATTATAAGCAGGGAGTTAACGAATCCTATGTCGCGGGATATTTTTACGCAGTTGATTTTTTTAGTAATAATCAGGCTATGGCTGAGGGCGTCAGGTCAAATGAATGTGACATGATTTATATAGATATAAATCCCGGTATAAATCCCGGATTAAAATTCGGTTATAGGGAAGCGTATAGTACGCTCGCTCATGAAATGCAGCATCTTATGAATTTTGTAACCACGGTCGCGGTAAGATCAGATAAAAATGACAAAGGCGAGATTACAGAATTGTATCCGATGGATACATGGATCGATGAAGGGCTTTCTTCAGCCGCTGAATGGTTATATTTATCCGAACATCCCCCGGTTCGCTGGAAATGGTATAACATGAATGGAAACGGCGATAATATTATTAGCTCTATAGATAAGGGGAATAACTTTTTTGTTTGGGGAAATGAGTATGCAGGCAACCCATATTCAGCACTGGATGATTACGCGACCGTTTATCTGTTTTTCCAATGGTTAAGATTGCAGTCAGGCGGCAGTCAAATTTATAAACAAATTATACTTTCAGGCGATTCTAATTATTCTGCCGTAACATCCGCCGCAAGCGGTTATATCGAATTAAATTATTCATGGGGAAGATTGCTAAGAGACTGGCTTTCGGCAAATTTTATCAACGATAGTGGCAGCAGATACGGCTATAAAAATGATTCAACTTTAAAAGATATAAAAGGACACTATGCGCCGACAGCTCCGTCAATTCAGCTTTTCCCCGGCGAGGGCGTGTATAGCTATGCATCTATGTTTAATCAGCTTTATACCAGTAACGGCAGTATAAAATATGCGGGGTTAAATAATTTTACGGTGAGCGATACAAGCATATCCGGCGGAGATACCATGCTATCCTATAATATTAATACATTAGATACTGCTCTTTCTGAAACCGGCAATACAACAAACACTCAGCCTCCCCTTCCGCCGGGTAAAAATGCAAATCTCTTCGCCCGTTCCGCAGGTTCTGAATCCGGTACGCCTGCGCTGTCGGGACCCTTCCCGATAGGAATGCAGGATGCGCTGAAAAACGCAAAAACATTCAATGGAACCGGTATGTCATTGGATTTAGCCGGAGAATTAAATGAATAGCCGCAATATTTTACTGCCTGTTTTTTTGCTGTTTTGCGTAACAGCGCTTTATGCGGGCGGTAAAAAAGATAAAAATGATTCCAACGCCGAATCGCAGGCGGAAGTCAGGATTGTGCAGGTAACGGGGGTGGTGCGTCTTGTCGGTTCCGATCCTTTTACCGAAATTATCATAAGAGGATCAGATGATCAATGGTATATAACAGGCGAAGAAAAGAAAAACATTATTAATCTTCAGCATCAAACTGTTACAGTGGAAGGCGAAGAAACCGTTGTTGAATTAAAATTCGCAAACGGAATGCCTGCCGGAACAAGGCGCGTATTGCGCAATATTAGAATAATTTCCGCAGAGTAAAACCGTTTAATTTTTATCTGATATCGCCAATCGCTTCCTGAGTCATAGCGTCGCATATTTCGTTAAATTCGTTTCCGGCGTGTCCCCTGACCCATTCCCATTGAAGCGGAAACTCGCCTGCAAGGGAATCAAGTTCTACCCATAAATCTTTGTTCTTAACGGGAGATTTATCGCTTGTTCTCCACGAATTGCGTTTCCATGTTTTTATCCATTCGGTTATGCCTTTTTGAACATACTGCGAATCTGTTACAACAAGCGCCTGACGCGGTATGCCCGCTTCCGGCTTGCTTTTCATTATTTCAAGAGCGCGTAACGCCATGATAACAGCGGTTAATTCCATTCTGTTGTTTGTTGTTTCTTTTTCGCCGCCCTTGTCTTTGGCGATAACTTCATTCCCCTGAAAAGACTGCCGTACCATCACATATGCCCATCCGCCGGGACCGGGATTGCCGCTGCATCCCCCGTCTGTGTAAATTCTAAATGATGCGTTCATTGTCAGCCTCCTTGTGTTTTGCGCCACTTTTCAATTCTGTCCATTGCCGCGTTTATCTTTGCCGATTTTTCCGTTGCCCTTTTATAATTGCCCTCATGACCCGCATGGCGGTCGGGGTGATGAATTTTCAGCAGTCTTTTATATGCCGTCTTGCAGGCATAATCATCGGCGCCGAAAGGCACTTCCAAAATTGCAAAATCCGCTCTCAATTCTTCGGGAGGTAATTTTTCTCTTGCAGAGTTAAAGCGCCGCTCGTCAGACCATGAATCATTCTGCGAAGATTTCGGTTCCCTTCGGTTTAAATAATCATCCAGCTCTTCATAAGCCGCATCGTAATCAGGATCCAGATAACCCGATGAAGACTTCAGCCTGCCGCTTGTATCGTTATCAAAATCATTGAGATAACTGTTTATTACTTTGCCCAAATGACTGAAAATCCCCATGCTGAATCACTTTACCAGAGTCGCTACCATTACAGCTTTAATAGTGTGTTTGCGGTTTTCAGCCTGATCCCACGCTTTGCTCTGAGGACCGTCAATTACATCCGCCGTAACTTCTTCGCCTTTTACCGCCGGAAGACAGTGAAGGAAAATAGTTTCTTTCTTGCCTGTCATGTCCATCAATTTTTGATTCACCTGATATGGGCTTAATAATTTTACGCGCTCTTCTTTTTTTGCTTCCTCGCCCATACTTACCCAGACATCTGTGTAAACGGCATCCGCGCCTTTTACGGCTTTTATATCGGATGTAACGGCAGTTATCGCGCCTGATTTTTCGCTGAACGAATCAATTTTCCTGCGGATATCGCCGTCAGGTTTTAGTTCATCAGGAGTTATTATGGTAAAATCAATTCCCAGTTTTGCGCAAATAATCATAAGAGACGTAGCTACATTATTGCGTCCGTCGCCGATATAGCACAAAATTCTTTTTCTTACTTCGCCGAAATTTTCTTTCAGCGTTAGAATATCCGCTAATGCCTGGGTGGGATGATACAGATCCGTAAGTCCGTTATACACGGGCACATTTGAATACTTCGCGAGAGTCTCGGCGGTTTCCTGTTTGAATCCGCGGAACTGAATCGCGCTGAACATTCTTCCGAGAACGCGCGCGGTATCCTCAAGCGATTCTTTGCCGCCCAGCTGAATGTCCGCTGTGGAAAGAAATACAGGGTGGCCGCCTTCTTCCGCAAACGCGGTTTCGAATGCGCATCTTGTGCGCGTCGATCTTTTTTCAAAAAGCATGGCAAGAGTTTTGCCTTCAAAGCGGCGTTTGATTTTGCCTTTCCTTGATTCGTCTTTTAATTTTTCGGATAATTTTAATAAATATTGGATTTCCTCCGGCGTGAAGTCCAATAAGGTCAATAATGATCTTCCAAATAATGATTGCGGCACAATACCCTCCAAAATTTATATATACAAAAGTTTCGTAAAATCCCTTATATTATAGTATAATTGTGTAGTTGTTAACAATAAGGAATTTAGGGTTATTAAATGAAATTAATGTCAAGCCGTCCGTTATATATTGAATTGATTTTCACTGTATTGGCGTTTACGGCAATGGTTTTTTTAAGTTATTTTTTCATGCGCAATATTGTGCATAAAAATCTTGTAAATAACGCGGAAAGCGTTTTTTCGTTTGCCGAGACTCAGCTGGAATCGGATCTTCTTGAACCCAGAATGATGCTTCAGGGATTTTCACAAACAGTCAGGAATATGGTTATTCGCGGCGATTCCGCCGGAGCTATCGAAAATTATACAACAGACATTGCCCATTATCTGCACTTAAGCGGTTCCCGCGTTTTGAATGCGCTGGAAATGTACGGATATTTTGAGTCTTTCGGAGATCCGATTTTTATAGGATCAAAAGAAATTCCCGCGAATTTTGATCCTCAGTCAAGACCGTGGTTTCAAATGGCTGTTGCAAATTGCGGCGTAGCCATCGAAACGCCTCCTTATAAAAGCCTTTTGGACGGAAATACCGTAATAACATACGCGCGCTGTATCCATGACAATAACGACGACAGGATCGGGATTGTCTGCCTGAATGTAAATATAAGAGATATAGGCGAAAAAATAGTGGATATCGCGATGGAACACGGCGGTTACGGGATGGTGTTCAGCGGGGATCTAACGATAATTTCCCACCCGAATAATGATTATGTCGGCAGGAATCTTTTTGACGGAGATATGCCAATGTCGGTTTTCGCGGACGATATAATAGCGGGTATTGATATTGTTGAGCGTCCCCTTGTTAACTGGGTGGGAGAAAGTAATGTTGCTTTTGTGCGGAAACTTTCCAACGGCTGGTATCTGGGTCTTCTGACGCCCGAAGGTAAATTTTATCAAAGCATTAAAAATATGGCGCTGATTCTCTTCGCGTTCGGCTCTTTCTTCGCCGTTGTTCTTGTTTTAATTCTTATCCGCATAGACGCCGCAAGAAACAAATCCGACAGGGATTCAAAACACAAGAGCCAGTTCCTCGCGAATATGAGCCATGAAATACGCACGCCGATGAACGCGATTATCGGCATGATTACAATCGGCAAGTCTTCGCCGGATATCGTAAAAAAAGATCATTGTTTTAATAAAATAGAAGACGCGTCGAATCATCTGTTAGGTGTAATAAGTGACATTCTGGATATGTCCAAAATAGAAGCGAATAAATTTGATCTTTGCGTTTCGGAGTTTGATTTTGAAAAAATGCTTCAGCGCGTGGTAAATGTTATTAACTTCCGCATAGACGAGAAAAAATTAAAACTGACTGTGCATATCGATTATAAAATTCCTCATGAGATGATCGGAGACGATCAGAGACTTTCGCAGGTTATTACAAACCTTCTCGGCAATGCGATTAAATTTACTCCCGAATACGGCGCCATTCACCTTGATACGCGTTTTATTGAAGAAAGCGAAGGCGTATGCACGCTCCGGTTCTCCGTGTCCGATACCGGCATAGGCATGACGGCTGAACAGCAAAAGCGCATATTTTCTTCCTTTGAGCAGGCGGAGAGCAGCACAACGCGGAAGTACGGCGGAACCGGTCTTGGACTTCCGATTTCCAAAAGCATTGTGGAAATGATGGGCGGAAAAATATGGGTAGTGTCGGAATATTATAAAGGTTCCACTTTTTTCTTTACTGTTCAGATGAAAAGGGGAACGGTATCTTCGCACAAAGGGCTGTTATCCGAAGAAATTAATTTGAGCAATGTGCGCATTCTTGTCGTAGACGATGATCAGGACGTGCTTGATTATTTCAGCGAGATTTCAAATGAGTTCGAAGTAAACTGCGATACCGCCGCGGGCGGAGAAGACGCGATAAAACTTATAAAAGAAAAAGGTTTATATCATATTTATTTTATAGACTGGAAAATGCCGGGCATGGACGGAATTCAATTGACTGCCAGGTTAAAGGACCATCATGAATCCGCGAAATCGGTTGTTATAATGATTACCTCAGCCGAATGGTCTGAAGTCGAAAGAGAAGCGAGAAGCGCCGGAGTCGATAAATTCCTTTCAAAGCCTTTATTCCCTTCATGTATCGCGAATGTAATAAACGAAGCTCTCGGCATCGACATAAAAAAAGTTAAGGAAATGGAAAGCGATATCAGCGGATTGTTTAAAGGGAAGCGCGTTCTGCTTGCGGAAGACGTTGAAATTAACAGGGATATTGTTATGACGCTTTTGGCGCCGACCGGAATTGAGATTGACTGCGCGGAAAACGGACAGGAAGCGTTTAACAAGTTTTCCAGGGATCCTGAAAGATACGATATTGTTTTTATGGACGTGCAGATGCCCGTAATGGACGGTTATGACACAACGCGTAAAATCAGGGCGCTCGATAACGAACATGCTAAAAATGTGCGTATCGTCGCCATGACAGCTAATGTTTTCAGGGAAGATATTGAAAGATGCCTTGACGCGGGAATGGACAATCATATCGGGAAACCGCTTGATTTTAAAGAAGTTATAGAAAAGCTCACTATATATCTGCCTAAGAACAGGTAAAGTATGTTATAATATTGCCTATCACATAAAAAGGAGTGAGTTTTATGAAGGCGCAAATACTGGAAAAAGCGAAAGATTATATTGCAAGAGAAAAAGACGGCAATTTCAGGGGGGAAGTTGAAAAGCTTCTTTCCAAAGGAGATCAGGAAGCTGAAAAAGAGCTGGAAGATCGTTTTTATCAGAATTTGGAATTTGGAACAGGCGGTCTTCGCGGAGTAATCGGCGGCGGCTATAACCGCATGAATACCCTTGTTGTAAAAAGCGCGACACAGGGGCTTGCGACATACATTGTTAAAACATTTCCGCAGAAAGCCGCCGCAGGCGGCGATAAGGGATTAAAAGCCGTTATCGCGTTTGACAGCCGCCATTATTCGGCGGAATTCGCGGAAGCGGCGGCTCTTATTTTCGCGGCTAATAACATTAAAACATATTTGTTTTCTTCGTTAAGACCGACGCCGGAATTATCATTCGCCATCCGCCATCTTGGCTGTGATACAGGGATTGTCGTAACGGCAAGCCACAACCCGCCCCAGTACAACGGTTACAAAGCGTACTGGAATGACGGCTCACAGGTAATTCCTCCGCATGACGTTGGTATCATAGACGAAGTAAACAATGTAAAAGATATAAAAGAAATTCCGCGCGAAGAAGCTCTGGATAAAGGTCTTCTTGTTATAATCGACAAAGAAGTGGATGAACCGTATCAGGCGATGGTAAAATCGCGCCTTTTCAGACCTGAACTTATTAAACAAAAAGCAGGCGAAGTAAAAATAGTTTATACGCCTCTTCACGGAACAGGCGCGCTTCATGTCGAAAAAATTCTCGGCGACCTTGGCTTAAAGGTGATTACCGTTCCCGAACAGAGAGAAGGCAACGGCAATTTCCCGACAGTTTCCTTTCCCAACCCCGAAGAAGCCGCCGCTCTTGAAATGGCTATAAAACTAGGCGCGAAGGAAAAAGCCGATGTTGTCATGGCAACCGACCCTGACGCCGACCGCTTTGGCATCGCTGTCCCGGATAAAAAAGGCGGTTTCGCCCTTGTAACCGGCAACCAGATGGGCGTTCTTCTCGCGGATTATATTTTCCTATCGCTAAAAGAGCTGGGAAAGCTTCCCGCGAACGCCGCGATGGTCAATTCAATCGTAACTACGGGAATGCAGAAAAAAGTCGCCGAATATTACGGCGCTGAATGTTTCGAGTGCCTGACAGGTTTTAAATGGATAGCCGACGTTATGCGCAAATGGGAAATCGGCGAGATGGGAGCGAAACACTTTGTTTTCGGCACGGAAGAAAGTTACGGCTACAATATCGAAACCGAAGTCCGCGACAAGGACGGAGTGAGCGCGGCGGCGTTGACTTCGGAAATGACTTTATACTGGCGCAGCGGCGGAAAGAGTCTTTTAGACCGCCTCGATGAACTTTACGTTATTTGCGGTTACTGGCAGGAAATGGGAATTTCCAAATATTTTAAGGGGCCTCAAGGGTCTTCGATTATGAACGGCATCATGGATGAATACCGCAAAAATCCGCCGAAGACTCTCGGCGGCATCGCTGTTTCCAGAGTGCGCGATATTAAAAACGGCGCGGACGGTCTTCCTCCGAGCGACGTTCTCCAGTTCTTCCTTGCGGACGGCACAGTTGTAAGCGCCCGCCCAAGCGGTACAGAGCCGAAGATAAAATTCTACGCATCCTGCCGCAGCGAAGTCGGCTCAGGCGGACTTGAAGCCGCAAAAGCCGAAGCCGCTAAAAAACTGGAAGCCATAAAAAAAGACATCAAAGCCGTAATTGGGGATTAATAAAAAAGACTCACGCAGAGTCTTACTTCAATAATGTCTCGTAGTTAAATTTGCTGTATGAGCCTTTGAGCGTTATTACGGCTATTACCGCCAGTACGGCGCCGAGTATCAGGAATATGCCGGAGCTTATCATCATAATACCTGTGAATTGACCGACTATCAGCAGAATTACGGGCGTAATCAGGAATAAGCTGCTTTGTTGCGCTTCTTCCGAGGTTTGTGATTTTGCCGAGCCGCGGACAATCAGATTAATTGAAATGAGAGCTGCGGCAGGCGAAACAAGGAGCATCATTATCAGCCAGTTTATATTCGGCAGATAAAATATTCCCTCGGCTATAAAAAGATACATTTCTATTGCGATAATCATGGTTATAAACGAAGAAACGGAAACAGCCATGCTCAGGAAAAACGACGCGAGAATTTTGGCGTTGAATATGTCCTTCAGCGGCAGCGGGCAGTAGAGAAGGGTTTCTAAAGTTTTCTTTTCTTTTTCTCCCACAAAGGAACTTGACGCCATTACGCTGGAAGCCATAATCGGTATTAAAACAAAAAATACGGGGATAACATAATTTAATATCATCTCGATTAACGTATTGCGCATATCCGCGCCCTGCAGACTTGTGTACGGAAGAATCCGCAATAATTCAATCATGTCAGGCGAATCTTCGGGCGTAAACAGAATTATCGATATGAAGATTACCGGCATCACAACCGCCATCATGATCGGAACAACGATAAGCGCGCTTATCATGCGCTTGCTGGAGGCGGCGCTTTGAATATCTTTTTTAAGAATTGCCAATTGCATTTTATTCAGCATTTGTATCATTCCTTTTATCAAGCATGGCGAAGTAAATTTCTTCAAGCGAATGTTTGTGGGCTGTAACATGATAAACCTTGCCGTCTGTGTCTACGATTTGTTTTACAAACGCGGGAATGTCTTCATGCGATTTCACTTCGATTGTGATATATTCGCTGGTTCTGTATGTTCCTGACCGCTCGGGATATTTATCCGCTTTTATTTTTACCGTAAACCCGGAAAAAACCTGCGAGTGAAGTTCTTCGAGCGTGCCGGCGGCAAGTAAGGTTCCTTCGCTTATTAATCCGTACATTGTGCAGATTTCTTCGGCGTACCGTAACTGGTGAGTGCAAAGAAATACCGTTGTTCCCTTTTCGCGCGCAAGGCTTTTTATTAAATTGTTTACGCTCAGCGCGCTTTCGGGATCCAGCCCGGACGTGGGTTCGTCCAGAAATAATATTTTCGGCTCATGAAGAAGAGCGCGCGCCAGAGAAAGTCTTTGCCGCATTCCGGTTGAGTACTCGCCAAGCTTCTGGTTTCCCGCGTCCGAGAGCGAAAGGCTTTCAAGGATTTCCAAAGATCTGCGTTTTGCCTCGTCTTCCGCAATGCCGAAGACAGAACAAAAGAAAACCAGATTCTGAAGTCCTGTAAGATTGTTATACATCTGCGCGTGTTCCGTAACTACGCCGGATATCGCGTGGATTTTTTCTACCGCGCTTGTTGTGTCAATCCCGAAAATACTGCACGATCCCTCGGTTGGCAGCAGTATGCCGTTCATGACTTTGACGGCGGTGGTCTTTCCGGCTCCGTTCGGACCTAAAAACCCGAAAATTTCGCCCTCATTTATTGATAAATCGACATTGTTCAAGGCTTTTTTACCGCTTGAGTACATCTTTGTTAACCCTTGTGCGATTATTGCCTTCATATCTGATAGTAACATTTTTTCCATATTTTTGATATTGTCAATACCAAATTGTAACCAAAAACACTCTTTTTTTTTAATATTATGATATAATCAATATAGGTGCGAAATGAAGGTTAAAAACGGTCTTTTCTTAATTATTACCGTCTGCTGTCTCTGTCTCCCTTCCTGTTCAGTTAATAAGCTGGCAATGAATCTTGTTGCCGATGCGCTTACAGGCGAAGGCAGTTCAGACGTCTTCACAGGAGATAATGATCCTCAGCTTGTGGGGGATGCCATTCCTTTTGCCATCAAAATGTACGAAGCTCTGCTTTCGCAAAACCCTGAGCATCAGGGGCTTATCAATATGACGGGCTCAATGTTCGTTATGTACGCCAATGCCTTTGTACAGGGACCGGCGGAGATGCTGCCGCAATCCCGGTATCAGGAACGGCAGGCGGCGCTGGATCGATCCAAAAAACTCTATTTAAGAGGGCTCAATCTTCTTTACAGCGGACTGGAGTTAAAATATCCGGGATTTTCAGCCGCGTTTAAGAATGAGACGCTTGCGGGGATTTTGGCAAAAACAAAAAAAGAGGATATTCCCGCTCTGTACTGGTCTGCCGCAGCGGGGCTTTCGGCGTTTTCCCTCAATCCGTTCGATCTTGATCTTGGCGTGAGGATATTGGAATTTTACTCTCTGGTCGAGCGCGCTTACGAACTTGACCCCGACTTTAACCACGGCGCTTTAGACGATTTTCTTTTACTGTTTCATGCTTCGGTTCCGGACGGGATGGGAAGCGACAAATCGAAGATAGAAACCCATTTTAAAAGAGCGCTTGAAAAATCTTCGTATCTTTCCGCCGGACCGTATGTATCATACGCTCAGGCGGTCTGTATTCCTGCCCAAAACTATGATAAATTTAAAGAGATGCTGAGCAAAGCTCTGGAGATAGATATAGAGGCGAATCCGTCGAACAGGCTGGTGAATATTATTTCCCAGCGAAAAGCGCGTTATCTTCTGGATACCGCGTCAGGTTTATTTATCCTTTTTGATTCCGGCGACAACTGGGATGACTGGGATGATAACAACTGGTAAAATACCGGAAAGGAGTGTGATATGAAGACTTTCAATGTTATTAGGCTGTCGTTCGTTGTTTTAATCTTGTTCATTTTGACAGTACCTGTTTTTGCCCAGCGGACAATGGAGATTAAACTTGCTTCGCTTGTTCCTGAAAATACGCCGTGGGGTCAGTCGATAAATCATTTGGCGGCTGAATGGTCGAGGGTAACAAACGGTCAGATAGTAATGAGGGTTTTTCACGGCGGAACCGCAGGCAGTGAAGCTCAGACCATGACTCTGTTAAAAAGCAATCAGATACAGGCTGCCATTTTTACCACAATGGGATTGAGCTCCGTTACTCCCGAACTGATGGCTGTTAGTTATCCGTTTTTAATCAGGGATGACGCCGAGCTTGAAGAAGTCCTTCGCAGAATAAAACCCGATCTGGAAGCGAAAATGCAGCAGAGCGGTTTTATTACTCTTGCGTGGGCGAATGCCGGATGGGTTAAATTATTCGCTAAATCTCCCGTTGTTACTCCTGATGATTTGCGGAAAATCAGGCTTGGCTCAAGTCAGGATCAGCCCGAATTGATGCAGGCTTTCAGGCAAATGGGTTACAATGTTGTCGCGGCGGATCTAACCGAGATTGTTATGGCATTGCAAAGCGGCAGAATCGACGTTACATATATCAGTCCTGTTTTCGCGGCGGGAACGCAGTTGTTCGGCGTTGCGAAAAATATGTCCAGCATAAATGTCGCTCCTTTTATGGGCGGTATTTTAATGAACGAAATTACATGGCGGAGAATTCCCGACAGGTTTAAACCCGCGCTTTTGGAAGCGTGCAAAAAAATAGAAAAAGAAATTGAAGCGTCCATCGCGAATCTTGACGCCGACGCGCTTACAACAATGGAAAGGCACGGATTAATTGTGCATCAGCTCACTTCCGCGCAGAGTCAGATTTGGTACGATGATACCAATAAATACGAGGACAGGCTCGTAGGCGGCGCAAGACCGATTTTTAACAGGGAATACTATACCAGAATAAGAAATATTCTGGCGGATATACGAAGAGGAAAATAAAAAGTGGAACCCCAAACGATTGCGCCTGATTTCTTCCTGAAGATCAGGCAGACTGCAGGCAGGGTAAAATCGGTACTGTACAGAATCGAAGATATTTCCTGCATGGCTTTTATTATTTTAATGGCTGTTTTTCCTTTACTGGAACTGGCTGTGCATTTTTTCTTCAAAACAGGTATTCCCGCTTCTACCGGGTTCACCGCTCATTTTTTATTATTTTCCGCTCTTCTCGCCGGGATGATATGCACGAGAAACGAATCGCATCTCGCGATATCGATGGTGCAGTACCTTCCCGAAGGCAAAATCAGAAGCAATTTAAATGTTATTTCCAATCTTGTTTCTTCTTTTGTGGCTGTAGTGATCGCATGGGGTTCAATTTCATTTATCAAGATGGGGCTGGACGGAATAATAGGTTTTGTTCCAAAACGCGTCCTTGCTTCGATTATTCCGCTTGCGTTTTTCATTATTGCCATTCGTTTCGCGCGCAGGGCGAAACTTACGGGCTGGAAGATAATTATTCCCGTATTGGTAATTGTTTTTGGAACAATCGCTTCTTTCCCTTCCATCGCGAAAACGGTATGGGGTTTTGAAATGCCCGACGCGGTTTTTTCCGTTTGCGATGTTTTTATTGATATTGCGTGGTACGCTAAAATCCCGCTTGTTATTTTCCTGATTATCGCGGCTCTGGGCGGAATACCTTTGTTTATTATTTTGGGCGGGCTTTCCCTTTTGCTTCTGCAGGCATCGGGAGGAGAGCAGGATTCTGTCGCCGTTAATATTTACTTCGGGCTTATTAATCAGAACATCATCGCGATTCCGTTATTTACGATAGTCGGGTTCTTCCTTTCCGAAAGCAAGGCGGGCGAAAGGCTTGTTAATACCTTCCGCAGTTTCTTTAGCTGGCTTCCGGGAGGAATAATAATCGTAACTGTAGTTATCTGCGCTTTTTTCACTTCGTTTACGGGAGCGTCAGGAGTTACGATACTTGCCCTCGGCGGAATTCTGTACGCGATATTAAGCGATCATTTAAAGTATCCTGAAAAATTTTCCATCGGGCTTTTAACGTCGGTAGGAAGTATCGGCGTGCTTTTCCCTCCAAGCCTTGCGCTGATTTTGGTTGGAACAGTAATGCAGGTAAATATTCTTCATTTATTTGTGGGCGGAATAATACCGGGTATTCTGCTTGTTATTGCTATGATAATTTTCGGCATTATTATTTCCGTAAAGGTTAAAATCCCGGTTGAAAAATTTGATTTTAAAAAGGCGATGGTTTCGCTGAAAGGCTCAAGCCTTGAAATTTTGCTTCCGGTGTTTTTAATTGTCGCATATTTTTCAGGCGTTCTGGATTTGGTTCAGCTGGGTGCCGCCGCCGTTCTATACATTTTTATCGCGGAAGTTCTGATTCACCGCGATATTAAATTAAAAGAAATTAAAGCGATTTTTGATAAAGCGATTCCAATAATCGGAGGAGTGCTTATCATTCTGGCGCTGGCGAAAGCGTTTTCGTATTACATTGTGGATACTCAGGCGCCTTCAAATGTCGCGGCATGGATGCATACCGCCATCTCGTCGAAGTGGGCGTTTCTCCTGATTCTGAACGCCGCTCTTCTTATAATCGGCTTTGTTCTGGATATGTTTTCGGCGATACTTGTTGTGCTTCCGCTCATTATTCCGCTCGGCGAAATATACGGGATAGACCCTGTGCATCTTGGGATCATTTTCCTTGTAAACCTTGAAGTCGGATACATTACTCCGCCTGTCGGGCTTAACCTTTTCCTGTCTTCGTACCGTTTCCAAAAGCCGTTTGTGGAGATTTGCAAATATGTTTCTCCGTTCCTGCTTGTAAGGTTAGTGGTTGTGCTTCTTGTAACTTATCTGCCCTGGCTAAGTACGTGGCTTGTTAAACTGTTCAGCTGACGAGATCATTTCGGAAAGCGCTTTCTTTTCCCCGAAGTTGGTCAAGTCGAAATTGTTGACGGCATTGTCAAGAATGGCGAATGTTTCCACAACGCCCAAATCGTGGTCGATATAAAACCCGTCGCCTGTCTGCGCTCCAACCATCAATAAACCTTTTAACAAAGGCGGAAGCTGGCTGACCGCTTCTTTTCGGTTAACGTCTTCTTTATTCAGATACTTATGGTAATACGCGTGCGATTCAATGGGGGTTACCATTATCTCTTCGCTCATGCGGTAATTATGATGAAGATAACTCGCAGCCTGAGTGTATTTGAGCGGATCAAGACCTATAAAACTCATTGTCGCGACAATAAATCTTAGTTTGTATTTTATCACATAGGATTTAATGCCGTCCCATAAAAGCCTTGTTACAAAACCGTTGCGGTGATCCGGGTGAACAACCGCGCGCGTGATTTCGCAAATCCCGAATTTATATTTAAATAATTTGCTTAAATCGTATTTAAGCGTAATTTTGCAAAAATCGTCTTCGTTCTTATAACGCATCAGTATATAGCCGCCCACTATCTGCGTCTTTCCGGTTTCCGGATCAGCGTAAAACGCGCATAACTGTACGGTATTTTTATCATACCCTATGTTATAGTCGGTGTCGTATGCACCTGCTGTTTTCGCTTTTTCAGGCTTAAACTCAAGAATTAGATGTTTATATCTTAAGTCCTGATATTCTCTCAGCTCTTTTTCGTTTTCTAAAAGCCTTACGGTATAATTGTCCGTAACAATCGGAGTAATAAATTCATCAAATGCCATATTTGCCGCGCAGCTCCTGTTTCTATCTTTAATTAGAATAACACAAATTGATTTATGATTCTAGTACCCGTAATGGACATTGGTTATGTTATCAGTAATGTTTTTTATATGATAGCAGCAAATCATGTATTTCATCGCGTTTCCGCGCAGGGGCATATCCATTGTATATTCGCCGTCGTCCATGTAGATCATCAGGCGGTTGTAACTCTGTACGGACATATCTTTAAAATTTTTTAAGGGGAAATCCCTGCCGCAAATGCGCATTCTATCCTGGAACATCTCTGCCGGACCTTTGCCTAAAAGCACGTCTTTTTTGCTCTTTACTGCCTGCAATAATCTGACATTTTGGTCGCTCAGAAGCGGTTTTTCCTTAAATTCGCTGAAGTCGATTGTTTTAATATGCTCCAGCTGCATTTTGCTCCATTCCAGTATGGTGTCCGGGGTGTTAGCCGCATTGTTAACCTTGTTAAAAAAGCCGGTTTCGTTTATTTTTACGCGCATACCGCATTCATTACAGAAAAATTCATTCCCGTCAGAGATTAAACTTTCAAGTTTTTTACACTCCGGGCAGTAGAAAAGGACTCTTTCCAGATATTCAGCTTTATATTTGCCCCGGTATTCGATTTTCTCTTTTGCGTTCCATTCAAATTCGTTTGTATAAAGTTCGCGTATTATAATTTCATCGAGCTGTGCGCCTGAGAGCGTTTCCATTTCTTCAGGTTTTATAACCCTTATAACTCCCGCGCGCATTTTACCCGTATTAGGTTTGTTTTTCCAGCGCGGTTTTGTGTTGAAGCCTCCGCGCAGTTTTACAAGGACGACAGGAACGCCCATTTTTTTAACAAGCTTTCCAACGCCAGGTTTTAATGTGCATTCTTCGCCGTAAAAACTGCGGTTGCCCGACACAAACATTCCGACGCTGCCGCCCTGTTTAATAATGTTAAACATCCTTATAATAGCCGAAGCGTCTGTGCTGCCTTTGGAGAACGGGATTGGGCGGGCTATGATTTTCATAAACCAGCTTTGAATTCCGTGGCGGAAAATTGAATCGCTTGCTATAAAATTCATGGCGAATTTAAAGCCGATTCCAACCGCGAATTGATCAAAAGACGTCTGATGATTTGCCAAAATTACGCATGGGCGCCGTATTTCTTTGCTTGTTTCATATTCAAATTTGAATCTGTATTTCTGCCATAGAATAGGAGTTAATATTGATCTTAATACCGCGAAAATAAAATTGTTTCCTTTTTTAATATCGTACTTTTTCTTCATCAGACAGCCTCTGAGTTTTCGCTTTTCTTTGACTTAAATATTTTATCTTTCAGCAGAAATGTCAGAAGCGCCAGAAGATACAACGCAATTACCATCGTTACCCACCATAGATTTCCCGGACGCGGTGCCTGCGCGATAAGTAGAAGAAGGGGGAATCCAAGAATAATAGCAGCGGAAGATCCTATAACCATGTCGTCTCCGGCAGGCGTTTGGAAATCCGGATCTATTTCTCTTGTAAGGATCATGCCGTTGGCGATGGTTCCGGTCTGCATTCCGTAAAACGCCAAAAAACCTTCGTCTTCGTAGCCCTTAAAAATAACCGGACTTAAAAGGAAATGATATACGGCGGTGGCTATGCCTCCTAGCGTTGTCATTATTAATATCGGCGCCCAGAGCGAGCCCAGCGTTGTAACAGAAACAAGAAAGAGAGCGGCAGTAATCGAAAGGTCAAACGCGGCGCCGCTTATGCGGTTCATCATATATTTGTTTGGATATTTGCGGTGCATGACCCCTGTTTTTACAAGGCGGCGTAAAATCATCTTTACGCAGATAGCGATAAGAGCCGCGAGCATGAACGCGAAACCCCAGAATGTCGGGATAAGGTCTATCAGAAACGGAACGCCGGAAAGACGGAAAAGTATTTCTATTCCCATTATTAATATTATTGTTGCCAGATAAACTCCTGCGACCATACACACCTGCAGCGTAAACTTGTCGATGGATTCCGAAAGCGGAACTTCATTCGGTTCTTCGATGCTGTAACTTTGAAGGTCTCCTGTTTTCTGATACTCGTCCCTTTTTCGCGTAATGCCTTTTTTCTTTGCGACCCAGTTAACAAGTATGATGCCCGGTATCGACGCCCACAGAAAACCCAGAGCGGCGATTGTCAATCCGTAATTTTTCGCGGCTCCGTTTCCCCAGAACGACATATGCCCTGCGGCATCCCATATAATTCCTGTCGCGTTCGCCTGCTGAGGACCCTGCCCGAAACCAAGCGCCAGCATGATGCCTGTCGCCTTGTTAAGCTGCGGCATGACGGTAAGACCAAGAAGAACCGTTACGCCAATACCGACAAGCGCCTGTATCAGATAACCGCCGATAATCAGGCTTCCTGATCTCGCAGCCGCGACGCGTTCCATTTTTATTTTGCTGGAATTAAATTCTTTGGAATAATTGTCGCGCTCGCGGAGGCACAATGCGATAAATCCGACAGGAAGCAGATGGTAAACAAGCGCGCTCAGGGCGTCTGCGCTGAAAATATTAAAATTCCAAACCGCGAGAATTATTTCCTTTGTGATAAGTCCCAGTAATCCGGCGATAACCGCCGTAGGCATAAGCAAGCGTCTGAAAAAAGGATTTTTTCTTCTGATAACATTCGCAAGCAGCATGAAAACGCAGACCCCGCAGATGGAAATAAGCCCTGTAAAAGACATATCTCCATTTTTGAAAATGAAAAAATCTCCAAACATTTCCGTGCCGATTGATTTTAAATCCATTTTCATTCTCCTGTTATGATATTACTTTATTGCAAACCTCTTAGTTTTGTAAAGACTTGGGCAACCATGAAAGTTTGCCGATTTTCCATTTGTAGCGGATTTCACCTTTTTTTTTAATTGTACGCCAAAACATATTGGCAACCGCGGCGGCGCGGAAGGAGAAAACCGGCTGAGGGGAAGATTCACACAGAGAAGTTAAGGCGCAAAGCTGCTGTTCGCATATTTTTGGCATTAAATATGAGCCGATAACAGCGGGTGTGATTTGGTTTTTTATTTTTTTTTCCGCGCAAGTTAAGGCGGCGAGGCTGAGGTTGTTGTTTAATTTGTGTCCGAAGAGGAGCATGTTGTCGTCAGGATGCCCGAAGGCGGCATGGGACAATTCTCTGCTTTGGAATTTTTCGCCGTTTGTGGTTTCTCTCAGGTATTTGGCTGTCGTTTTTAATTCTTCTTGAGAAAAAGGCTTTAGGAGAGATGCAAGAGGCGCCGCATAGGGGAAACTGTATGCGCCTTTTAACCCGTTTTTGTATAAAGATTCCGAGTATTTGCATATTTCTCCTCTTGCGTCCTTATGGGGCACTAAAACCAGAAATATTGAAGTCTTAAATTTATTGGTTTTCATTATTTCAATCTCATGATACACTGAATGCGGGGTGAATTGCTATGAAATATAAAACAAAATTATTAGTGGAACGCTTTACAGAGATTCTATCATCGTGGAAAGGCGTTGAATGTATTACCTTAAATGAAGCCGCCATGCAGGATACCCTTGATCCGTATTTCGCGCTGATACTGGACGTTTTTTGCTCTGGTTCAATACCCAAGGCTGAGGATCGCTGCTGCCAGCTTGGCGATGATGTCGCCGCGTTTGAAAGCGCCGGGAAGAGCGAGAAAGACCGTTTTTTAATCGGCGATATTCCGGTTCGCCTTGAATATAAGAAAACAAAAAAAGTTGACGAACTTGTAAATATCGCCTGTTCCGATCATGAATCATTGTGGTTTATAAAAGATTCTGGAACCTACGGTTTTTACAGACTGGCTAACTGCGAAATTGTTTTTTCGCGTTCGGACTGGATACATGATGTAAGAAAAAGACTTGAAAATATCGGAGACAAATTCTGGTCGGAGATGCGAAGCACAGTTCAATCCAAAATGGAACATTTTCTTTCGGACCTCGGAGCCGCATGTTTTCAGGGAGACAAGTTTCATTATTTAATCGCTTCCGCAGGTTTTATTAAAACAGCGTGTTTAACGCTTTTTTGCATAAACAAACGCTTTGAGCCTTCGCACCGCGCGTATTATAAACAGGTAAGCGAGCTTCCGATACTGCCGGGTTCATTTTCCGCGGAGTTTCAGACATTTTTAAACAACAGCTCCGATGATCTTGACTCGCGTTTTTCGCTTGCGAAACTGATGGCGCAGAAGATTGTGATGCTTTAGTTCCTTCTTACAGCTTTGAATAATGCCTCTTTTGAGATTTCTGTCCAGATTGGTCTTCCGTGAGGACAGCGCGGATCGGGTAACGCCAAAGCTTCTCTGCCGATTGCGAAAGCCGTTTCATCGTCGGGGTAATCGCCGTCCTTGATTGCCGCGCGGCAGCAGCATGTAGCAGCCCAGCGTTTTGCCATATCTTCGCCTGCGGCGCGCAGTTCTAAAATTTCTTTCACTGTTTGGGCGTCGCTCATCCGCCAGTCAGCGGGAAGGGCGTCAATTCGCCAGCCGTCTTCATCTTTTTCAATATCAATGCCGAGGCGCGATAATTCCTCCAGTTTTTCTGTCAGAAATTTGTCATCGTCTTCGCTTTCGGTTGTAAACGGAATGGGCGCTAAAAGTTCCTGTTTGGGAACAGGCTCGCTTAAAAATTTGTCATAAAGAATCCGCTCATGCGCCGCATGCTGATCAATTACATATAATCTGTCATCCCATTCTATTAAAATAAATAAATAAAACAATCTTCCAATATAATTCATTGTTCCTTGTGAATTTGTTACAGAAGAGTTCTCGCCGAGACGCAAAGGCGCAGAGTTGTAATTTGTTATCTTTTCCAATCCTACAGAGCTGCGATTAGTTTCATGATTTTTATTGTTATATGAAAAAGAAAATTCTTCCACTCTTTCTTCCCTTTGCGCCTCCGCGCCTCCGTGTGAGTGATTTTCGTACTCGTTCTCTTTTCGTGTTTTCTTTATGTATAGATTATGAAAAAACGCTTTAACGGTTCCTGAAATAGTGTGATGGATTGCGCCTGCGTCGCGGAAACGGACTTCGCGTTTTGCGGGGTGAATGTTAAAATCCGCTAACGACGGATCAATGTCGATGAAAACAGCGCCGATGGGATGAACGCCGTTTGGGAACCATCCCTGAGAGCCGTATTCCATCGCCTGAATAAGAGAAAAATCCTGCACCCTTCTGCCGTTGGCGAAAACAAAGAGATGCCTTCTGTCGTTTCTGTAGAGTTCAGGACCGCCGATTACAATGACAGCACAGAAGCCGTCTCCTTTAGCGTTTATTTCGTGCAGAAAATTTTGTTCACCCGGCGTTAAAAGAGAGGCTGCAAACCGCTCTTTTTTAGTTGGAACCGCAGGCAGAAAATCTTTTAATTTGCCTTCTTGCAGATAACGGAAATTAATGTTATTAAACGCGAGAGCTTTATCGATAAACGCCTGCCTGCAAAGACCAGCCTCGCTTCCTTCCCTTTTTAAAAAACGCTTTCGCGCCGGAATACTCTCGAATAAATTTACCGCCCTTACGGTTGAACCTTTAGTTCTGCGCGTCTGCTCCAGTTTCGCAGGATTGCTTTCTCCGGGACCAATATCAAGGCGCCATGCATCCCTTCCGTCAACACTGGTGATAATTTCAAGGCGCGAGACAGCGCAGGCGGCGGAAAGCGCCTCTCCTCGGAAACCAAGGCTTCTTGCGGTATCCAGATCATTTAGAGCGCGTATCTTGCTTGTCGCGTGAGTTTCGGGGCATAAAATTAAATCTTCCTTCGGCATTCCGCTTCCGTCATCTGTTACCTCAACCTTCTTGCAGCCGCCTTCTTCAACAGACAATTCGATATTTAATGAATCCGCGTCTATCGCGTTGTCAAGAAATTCGCGCGCCAACGCGCAAGGGCGGTCGATAACTTCCCCTGCCGCGATGCGTTTGGCTTCTTCAGGCGGTAATATTTTAATTCTTGAACTAGTCATCAGTATTAAAAAGCTCCAGTTCCGGTGATTCTTCTATGGGCGCGTCCGCGCTGTTCATTAAAACTTCGATACGGTTTTCAATTTTTTCCAGGTCTTTCTCAAGCGCGCGGGCAAGGCGAATTCCTTCTTCAAATGCCGCTAACGCTTCATTGAGCGGAATATCCGTTCTGCGAATCTGTTCCCCAAGCTTTTCAAGCCGCCCGAGCCGCTCTTCAAAACTTTTTGTATTACTCTTCGCCGCTGCTGCGGCTGTGGTAGATTTCTTCGCCATTTTGTCTCCTTATAAAAATTTTTATATTTCTATACTTTCCGCAATTGCCTTGATTTTGCCTTTTAACGGCTTGATGCTGAGAGTGTCGCCTTTTTTTACGCTTGCCGCATTGCGTATAATTCTGCCTTTGCTGTCTGTTACCACGGAGAAACCTCTTTCCATGGCGGCTAACGGGCTTCCTGCTTCGATTACAGCCGCCGCGAGTTCTATTCTTTTTCTGAAATCGGAGCTGATATCCGATATCGCTTTTATTAATTCTTCTTTCGCGTCATCAAGACGGACAAGTCGCGGCTGCAGAATTGAACGAAAACGGTATTCCATATCATCCGGGTCAAATGGTTTTAAAAGAAACCTTGCCTTTTCAAGACGCGCGCGTATTACATTGAACAAATCTTCAGCCGCTCTTTGAACTATGCCGGGAATTGCCGTTAGATTTTCACTGACAAGTTCCGCGGCGGCGGAAGGAGTCGGAGCGCGTAAATCTGCGGAAAAATCGCTTAAAGCCCAGTCGATCTCATGACCTACCGCGCTTACAACAGGAATTTTAGATTCCGCGACAGCGCGAACGACTTCTTCATCGGAGAAGGGCAGAAGGTCTTCAAGAGAGCCGCCTCCTCTTCCCACGATTAAAACATCCGCGAGTTTCCATTGATTCGCCTGTTTTATACGCGCGGCAATAATTGCGGCGGCTTCATCTCCCTGCACAGGAGCCGGAAGAATTATCACCTTTATGCCGGAAGCCCTTCTCTCAAGAATATTTAAAATGTCGCGTACCGCGGCTCCCGTGGGAGAACTTACAACGCCGATCACGGCGGGGTATTCAGGCAGCGATTTCTTTCTTTCCGAATCAAAAAGTCCTTCTGCCGCAAGTTTTTGTTTTCTTTTTTCAAGCAGGGCGAGTATTTCGCCCGCGCCGGCAATTTCCATTTCTTCGCAGACAATGGAATAAGTGCCGCGCGGAGCGTAAACGGAAAGGCTTCCGCGCACGCGCAGAAGCATCCCGTCTTTCGGCTCAAAAGTCAAACTTCGCAGCCTGTTCTTAAACATCACAGCGTCAATTTTCGCGCCTGAGTCTTTCAAACTAAAATACAAATGCCCGGAACTCGCCGGTCTGCAGTTGGAAGTCTCCCCTTCGACGCATACAACGGAAAAAGAGCCTTCAAGACTGAGGCGTATTTGTTCGGTTAGTTCGCTGACGGTTAGGGGAGGAGCCATTTGTCAATTATAGCGTGGAAATTAAGGGGTTTCAATTGCATGGAGTTTGTATGCCTCTTCGCATAGACAGGAAAGCCTGATTGCGGGGAAAACAAAATGTACAGGCACGGACAGGCTTCGGTCTGTAAAAACACGGGGGAATTCGACTCCGAGCCCTCTAACCATTTAATTTATCTTGTTTTATCGCTAGCCAGAAGGAAATTATAAATTAAATGGTCAGTCTGCCTTTACCTCTGAGGGTCGTTGCTTTAACCCAAGGTATCTGCGTCGAAGATGCCCCTGAGATTGTTTTTTCAGCCCGCAGCCCGCCTGTGCCTGCACAAATTAATTTGCAAAATCGCAGAAGCACAGCGAAAGGTGACTGTTACCTGAAATGCGCCGCTTTCAAACTACGCGCTTCTTGACGGGTGACAGTTACCTTTCTGTTGTTTGTAAGATAGAAGAACAACATATTTTGGTATACCAAAAGCGAAATTTATGTTATATTTAAGGTATAGGCAATTTAAAATGAAACTTTTGTCTGTTTGACTTTTTGTCTTGTTTTTTGGATGTTTTTTATGCGTAAATTGGTTATTTTTTCATTAGTTTTAGGGTTACTTACATCGTCATGCTCTACCACATCGGGTTTATATAAGGTAGAAACACGTACCGCAAACGATATAGACGGTGCTATAACTACTAAATCCATGTATATTTATTCAAAAGTTCAGGCTATGTATTTTCACGATTCTCTTTCAATAGCTAAAACATCGAGAGATGGTTTGGCTATATACAGATTTGAAGTAGAAATATGTGATAGTAATTGGCTATTTGTAGACACTCTTAAACTAAAGATTAATAATGGAGAAACATTAACATTAGTAGATAAAAATCCTGCT
>Ga0209755_10000320_pt1 | contig 91653 bp, 71 predicted proteins | sample TergutCo191P1_FD_187301 | JGI IMG/M metagenome (GOLD analysis project Ga0209755, IMG submission 187301) | Cornitermes sp. P1 segment gut microbial communities from Petit-Saut dam, French Guiana - Co191P1 (SPAdes) (version 2) | ecosystem: Host-associated > Arthropoda: Insects > Digestive system... | reverse complement strand
TCTATGTATCCCTTTTTGGCTATCTTCGCAGCGAAAAAGGGATACATCGGCTGGTGCGGATTTCGCCGTTTGACAGCGGCGGGCGACGTCATACTTCTTTTGCTTCCTGCGACGTAATGCCGGAGCTGGACGAAGCCACGGGCATAGAAATAAGCCCCGAAGATTTAAAAATCGACACCTACCGAAGCGGCGGAGCGGGCGGCCAACACGTTAACAAAACAGAATCGGCTATCCGCATAACCCACATCCCGTCGGGCATAGTAGTACAATGCCAAAACGAGCGCAGTCAAATCCAAAACCGCGACCGAGCCATGAAAATGCTGCAATCCAAGCTATACCTAAAGCAAAAAGAGGAACAACTGGAAAAAATCAGCGGCATACGCGGCGAGGTAAAAGACAATGCCTGGGGCAGCCAAATCCGCTCATATGTATTTTGCCCGTACACCATGGTAAAAGACCACCGCACAAGCGAAGAAACAGGCAATGTACAAGCAGTAATGGACGGCGCGATAGACCCGTTTATGAATGCATATTTAATATGGATGCACAAAAATGATAATAACTGACGAAAACGCCGGGCGCAGGCTGGACAAGTTTTTATTCTCATATTTAAACAACGCGCCGCATTCTTTCATTTACAAAATGCTGCGAAAAAAGCGGATAAAACTAAACGGAAAACGCGCCGAGGGCAATGAAATACTGCAACCCGACGACGAGCTAAAATTTTACCTCTCAGAAGAAACAATAGCAAGCTGCCAAATAAAGCGGGAAATCCCCCCTGCCCCTCCGCTAACAGGCATAATCTACGAGGACTCGGATTTACTTGTGGTAAACAAACCCGCAGGGCTTCCGTCACAGGGTGGGATGCGTGCGAATGACCATTTATTAGCACGTATCCAATACTACTTACAAAGCCGCACCGCCGCCATATGCAACCGCCTCGACGTAAACACAAGCGGCCTCGTAATCTGCGGAAAAAACATCCCCACCCTACAAGCAGTAAACGAAGCATTTAAAACCCGCGAGGTAAAAAAAGAATACCTGACAATAGTACACGGCAACCTCGGAGAAGTAGGCCTAACCCGCACACTGGAGGGCATATACAAAAAAGATGAAAAGAAAAACATTGCCGGTATTTGTCAGATAGATGTTTTGGCTGAAACCTCTCAGAGCGGCATAAACACTGCGCTAACCAAGTTTTTAGTGCTGGCTGTTTCGGATAAATACAGCCTGTTGCAAGTCTCGCCAATTACAGGGCGGTCGCACCAGATACGGGTACACCTTGCCTCCATCGGCCACCCACCGGTAGGCGACAAAAAATACGGCGGCTCCCCCACCCCATTCGCCAAGGCACAATTACTACACTGCAAGCGACTGGAAATCCCCGCGATGGGTAAGGCTTGGGACGCGCCGATTCCAAAAAATATGAGTGATTGCATAAATAAATTATTTAAAGGAGCATTCCAATGAAAGCAATAATCATAGTAGCGGGCTACGCGACCCGCATGTATCCCCTAACAAAAAACACCCCAAAAGCCCTTTTACCGCTAAAAGGCAAGCCCGTACTCGACTATATCATCGAGCAGCTAAAAACCCTTCCGGTGACGGAAATTTTTGTCGTTTCCAACGATAAATTCTTCCCGCATTTTAGTGACTGGGCAAAGACCGCGCCTACTTCTACGCCGATTAACGTGTTAAACGACGGCACGACTTCCAACGAAAACCGCCGTGGTGCAGCGGGCGACGTTCAATTTGCAATAGCTGAGAAAAACATCACCGACGAAATAGTAGTAATCGCGGGCGACAATTACTTCACCTACCCGCTAAAAGAGCAGTATGATTTCTACAAAAAAACCGGTTGCGACACCATCGTAGGCAAAGAGCTAAACAATATAGAGCAGCTAAAAGCCTTCGCCGTAGCAAAGCTCGACGAAAACGGCAAAGTCCTCGAATTGGAAGAAAAACCCGCCGAACCAAAATCCAACATGGCCATCTACGCCACGTACTTCTTCCGAAAAGAAACCGTGCCTCTTTTCAAAAAATACCTCGACGAAGGCCATAACCCCGACCAAATAGGTGCGTTCCCGCAATGGCTGTACAAAACCCACGACGTATACGCCTACAAAATGAACGGCGACTGCTACGACATAGGCACTATCGAAATGTACGAGGAAATGAATAAATAATGAGTAAAAAAGAAAAATTAATCGAACGCCTAAAGTCAAAACCGCGAGATTTTACCTTCGACGAGATGGAGACATTATTGCTGTCGCTAGGCTTCATAAAATGCAAGCATGGCAAAACAAGCGGTTCGCGCATACGATATGAAAAAAACGGTATACCGATATTCCTACACATCCCCCATCCGCGCAATGAACTAAAACCCTATCAAGTACGAAATATACTAACCGTGCTTAGAAAGGAAAAATTGATATGAACAACCACCTAAGCTACAAAGGCTACACCGGGACTGTCGAATATACAGCCGAAGACGACATACTTTTCGGAAAAGTTATCGGAATACGGGGGCTGATATCCTATGAAGGAGAAAGCATTTCTTCCATAAAAAAATGTTTTGTGGACGCAATAGACGATTATCTTGAAATGTGTAAACAAGAAGGCTTAGAGCCACAAAAACCTGTGATTGAAGTTGAAAACATGCCGCAATCGGCTTAAACGAGGAGATGAATAAGTAGCCCACAGGCAGGAGGATACAATGGAATATATTAGACAAACCATACACAGCTACAAGCTGTATGACATCTTTACTATCCCTCAATCATTACGAGATAAAATGGTAGAAGTAATTATTCTGCCTATAGAAAACATCGCAGAAGAAGAATCAAAACGCGAAATCCAAAAAGGCGTTAAAGACTTTTATGATAAGACTGCTAAGGATTGGGCAGAAACATGGTATTCAGACGATACTATGTTACCATTGTTAAAGAAATTTATCGGGATGTTTGATGCAACTCCGCGTATTTTAGACGCAGGGTGCGGAGCGGGGTATGAAAGTATGCGTCTTGCAAATTTAGGTGCGGAAGTAGTCGGCATAGATATATCTGAAGAATCTTTAAATATTGCCCGAATGGAAAACCCTAACTGCCGCTTCGAGTTGATGGATTTCAAGTACATTGGCGACTCACTTGGCGTTTTCGACGGGATTGTTTCTATAGGTTCAATAATTCATGTCGAAAATAGCGATTTGCAAATTGTATTTGACAACTTTGCCGGACTAACCAAATCCACAGGCTTTCTGTTCATTGTTTTTGCAGAAGGCGATGGGTACAATGAAAAAAAGAGTATTCGTGAAATAGATGGTGAAAAATACAATCGTGCTACTTATCATCATTTGCCTGAGCGAATAATTGATGTTGCACATAAAGCCGGTTTTAAGTATTTAGACGAGTGGTTTATAGATGAACCATTTGGACAATGGAGAAACTTCGTTTTTCAAAAAAGCTAATATAACAACCGCGCAAAGGACGCGCGTTTTAACGGGGAGATAAAAATGACAAAATACATTTTTATGACAGGCGGCGTATGCTCCGGCCTTGGTAAAGGAATCACGGCGGCGTCGCTTGGTCGTTTATTAAAGGCGCGGGGGTACAAAGTCACCATCCAAAAGTTTGACCCGTACTTAAACCAAGACCCCGGCCTGCTTAGCCCGTACCAGCACGGCGAGGTATTTGTGACGGAGGACGGAGCGGAGGTAGACCTGGACCTTGGCCACTACGAGCGTTTTATTGCAGAAAACCTAAGCACGGCAAACAGTGTTTCTGCGGGCAAAATTTATCAGGAAGTCCTAAACGGCGAGCGCAGCGGCAAATACAAGGGCGCGACTATCCAAGTAATCCCACATATCACCGACGCAATAAAAGAGCGTATTTACTTAGCGAGCAAAAACGCAGGCTCGGACATTATTATCTCCGAGATAGGCGGCACGGTGGGCGACATCGAGAGCCTGCCCTTTATTGAGGCGATTCGCCAAACGAGCCGCGATATCGGTGCGGATAATGTTATGTATATTCATGTAACGCTGATTCCGTATCTAAATTTTGCGGACGAAATGAAAACAAAGCCTTCGCAAAATTCCGTTAAAGACCTGCTCTCGTTTGGGATAAAGCCCGACGCCTTGGTCTGCCGTACGGAGCATCCCCTACCCGACGACCTGCGCGAAAAGCTCGCCCTATTCTGCAATGTAGACAAATCCTGTGTAATCGCCGCCCTAAACGCAAAATCCCTCTACCAAGTCCCACTTCTATTGGAAGAAGAACATTTCGGGGACATAGTATGCAAACGCCTAAAGCTAAACCCACCCGCGCCCGACCTTTCGGAGTGGCGCGCATTGGTAGAAAAAACGCTGACAAAAGAAATCACAATAGGCTTAGTAGGCAAATACACCGAGCTGCGCGACTCCTACCTTAGCGTAATGGAAGCCGTAGAACACGCGGGCATAGCAAACGACGTAAAAATAAAAATAAAGCTAATACACGCAAAAGAAATCACCGAAGCAAACGCCGCAAAAAAATTAAAAGACCTGCGTGGCATAATTGTACCCGGCGGCTATGGCAAGCGCGACACCGCAGGCCTAATACGCGCAGTGCGCCATACCCGCGAGGCAAAAATCCCCTTCCTTGGCATAGGCCTGGGAATGCAATGCGCAATCATAGAATTTGCCCGTAACATAATGCACATCCCCGAGGCCGACACAGCAGAAATAGACCCGGACACAAAAATTCCCGTAATAGAGCATATAACAAAACCGGAAGAAAACGTGGCCAGCCCAAAGGCAAGCCCAAAACGCAAAGGCGCGTTCCCCTGCAAGCTAAACCCAACCTCAAAAATCCACGACGCCTACAAAGAAGCCCTAATCTACGAGCGTTTCTGCCATCTATACAAGGCAAACAACACCTTCCGCAGCGACCTCACCCAAGCAGGCATGATAGAAGCCGCCACTTCCCCCGACAACCAACACCTCGAGGCAATAGAGCTACCCACAGAAGTACATCCGTGGTTTGTAGGCGTGCAGTTTCACCCGGAGTTTAAGTCGCGCATTACACAGCCAAGCCCTATATTTACGGCGTTTATAGCGTCGTGTCTATTAACCCAAACTTAACCTTTATCCTATCCAATTTCTCAAGCATTGGGCGCGAGATAATCATTAAAAATGTAACCGTGGCAATGGCGTGTACGATGTCGAAGGGTAAACCGTATAAGTAAGCGAGCAAAAACATTTCTACGGTAGGCGCGGGCTGATGGATTAAAACCCCGGCGGGGTTCATAATACCCCCGTAGATAACAACTGCGGCAAACCCGCCAAAAACAGATAAGCTAACAGGGCTGCGCCTTAGCAGCCCTGTTTTAAACAGCACCCCTGCAATAAACCCGATAATGCCAAAAGCAAACATCTGCCACGGCGTCCAAGGCCCTTGGCCAAAGTACATATTACTGACAAAACCAACAATCGCCCCCACCAAAAACCCAACCTCGCCACCAAACGCCACCCCGGAAATAATCACCAACGCAAGCACAGGCTTAAACTGCGGCAGCATAAAAAACGCCGCCCGCCCCGCCACAGCAATCGCACAAAGTACGGCAATTATCACAAGCTCCCGCGCCTGCGGCTTTCGGCCTTCATATATAAGAAAAAACGGCAGCATACTCTGCAAAATAATCAGCATAGAAATAAGATAAAACCGTCGGTCGTCAAAAAAATGTATCCCAAAAAAAATCGTCCCGGGAATCGCAAACATGATTAAAACCGCCGCGATAATAGTGCGACGAGAAAGATTTGACTGCGGAGAGACGACTTTTGTTTTTTTGGTTAAAACCGCTGTAGGCAGCATAGACACAGGCGTAGACGGGGTTTCCCCGCCCACCGCACTGATTACATCCTGTGCAGTGATGGCGGTTGGCAAAACATGACGTGCCATACGATTCGCGCTTGTGGTGTAAAAGCTGTTTCCGCTAAAAAATTTCTGCGGCGTGTTTAGCGTCACAATATCGCCGTCAAAAAATAATGCGCACTTGTCGGAATACTCCGCGCAAAATTCTATATCGTGGCTTACTATTACAATTGCCACACCGTCCCGCTTTAAATTACGCAAAATCCCAGCGAGGGTATGCTTATACTCTGCGTCAATTCCCTTTGTCGGCTCGTCCAGCAGCAAAATCCTCGGCTGCAACAATAGCACCTTTGCCAATGCAGCACGCTGCTGTTCCCCGCCGGAAAGGTCATATGGATGAAACCCCAAAAGCTCACGCAGCATACATAATTCCACCACGGATTCTACCAAAGCCTCATCCCGCGAAATCTCGTGCAAATCCTCCAGCACAGTTTTGGCAACAAAAAGAGCCTGCGGGTCTTGTGGAAGCAAATACGCCGTCTCATTAGAAAAAACCTTGCCGCGATACGCCGTATTTATCCCCGCGATTAACGAAAGCATTGTAGTCTTGCCCGTGCCGTTGCCGCCCAAAACAGAAATTATCTCGCCATAACACGCCGTAAAATTTAGCCCTTTTATCACATCGGGCAGATTTTTTTCATATTTAAACCATATGTCGGTTAGTGTTACGGCGGTTTTTAGCTCGGCATTGGTGGTGTGGGCGGTCTCGACAGTTTTAGGCGCGGTTATTTGCTTTCCGCTAAGCCATCTCGCGCCGTCTCTTACGATTATCGGAGGTGTTCCGTCGCTTTCACATGCCGCCCATATCCTCATGGGTGTAGGCATTGCAGCATTCAAAAACATCCCCGCTTCGCCGGGCGTACCATCCGCGATTATGCGGCCGCAAGCCATTACAACCACACGATTGCATAAATTAAAGGCCTCCTCCGGCCTATGCTCCGTAAGAATCACCGTCACACCCAGCTCTCGGTTTATCTTGCCGACAATGCCTAAAAATTCTGCGGCGGCAATGGGGTCGAGGCGGCTTGTCGGCTCATCGAGAATCAGCACAGAGGGCTGCATAACCATCACCGACGCAAGCGCAAGCAGTTGCTTTTGCCCACCCGAAAGCTCCGTAACATTTTTATGAAACCACGTGCTTATCCCAAAAAAGCTGGCCATTTCCGCCACACGCAAACGGATTTCCGTCGTTGCCATGCCCAGGCTCTCCAAGCCAAACGCAAGCTCATGCCATACCTTATCCGTCACAATTTGATTTTCCGGCGATTGCATTACAAATCCGATATTGCCAACGCCCGGATTTTCGAAAAAAATCCCGCCCGTTGTTTTTCCAAACGGCGTTAGCTCCGGTTTTAAATGCCGTAAAAGCGTAGTTTTACCACAGCCCGACGCCCCGCAAAGCACGACAAAATCGCCCTTCTCCACCGTTAGGCTAATGCCGTCCAATGCAGGAGTGCTTCTGTTTGGGTAGGAAAATGTTAAATTTTCGATTCTAAACGCTTCCACGTAATTTCCTCTTTCAACTTAACGATTATCGGGAATGCCGCCAGCAAAAACAGCGCGGCAAACACAAACACACCACCCACGCCACCAACGACAGGGAAAAAACGAAAATAAAATCCACCTGATAACACGCTAAAAATCACAATCCCCGCGTTAACAAAAATATACCCCAAGGCATAAAAATCCCTGCGGCAAAATCGGAAAATGGAAAACGCCGTACGCCCCGGCAAACCATACCCACGGCTTTTCATGCTGTCGGCTGTCTCGATAGAATTTTCCAACGCCCAAGTTACCATTATACTTATGATTTTGAATAGATTTTTCCCGCGCCCTATTCCCTTTTGGGCATTGCTAATTACCGTAAACTGCGCCCTAAAACGCGGCACAAGCCGCAGCGACATCGCCAAAATCAAAGAAAGCGCGGGCATCACCCGCCCAAACAAATACACAAATTTATCGCTCGTCATCACATAATTAAAGCAAGAAAACCACGTAATCACAGCCCCAATCATCACCGCCGCCGCCACGCCAAAAAGCACGGCTTCCAGCGTAAGCGGGTTTTCGTTTGGCAAATGCGCAAGGATTGTCACGCCCTGATGGTTAAACAACGGGTTAACCACAGCCGCAGCCACCATCATAGGCAGCATAAGCCTTAGCCCAAACCCCTTGTTATAAACAACAGCGCAAACCAAAGAAATCCCAAGCCAAACAGGGTGCATAAAAAACATGGAAAACCCAATCACAAACACAAAATAAACAAAGCTAACCAGCGGATGAAAGCTACTCATACCCCAAATCCCTCCCGAGGTCTACGGTGAAAAGCCACTCGATAAAATCGCCCTCTTGCAGAATAAACGCGGACGCACCAACACCGGGAAAATCGCCGTTAACCTGATATTTCCAGCCCGAAAGCCCACCTGCGTCAAATTCAAAAATATTATTAATCCCCTCTATATAAACCGAGCCAAAAACAGGCATTTGCCTAAAAACCATATGAATCCCCGCATTTCGCATTTCGCGGTTTAGGACATCGAAGACGCTTTCGCCATCGTGAGCGAAAACCTCTGTTGGTGGGAATATGATTCCGTCGTCGGGTACAAGCCGGTGACGGTACTCGCTTAGAAGGTGCATGTTTTCCAACAAAGTCTCCGCGCTTACAGCCAAAGTCACAGTAAAGGCATCGCCCGAAGGAGCCTGCGAGCGACTGCCACCAAATAAGAAAAACGCGCCGACTGCGAATAAAATTACCCCCGCCGCTATTGTTTTTCTCATCATCTCACGACCCTATCATCCATGCGGTACAGGCTATTTTTGCCTTCGATTGCTCGCTGTGCGGCCACCAGACCGTACAGGGCGATTTCGGTGGACATTAGGTTACTTTCGTCGCAGTTTTTTGTATGCCGAAAGCTTCCGTCCCGCAATTGAAAGCTAAGCACATTATCCAAAACCGTTTTGTCGTTTTTGATAAACCTTTGGTCGTCGAAGGAAATGCCCAATTCCGCCAGCGCAACAAGCACCTGCACCGCACTCTCCACAGAAGGCTCACTACCCGCAAGCCCGCCCACAAAACCACCTTTGTCGTTTTGGGTAAAGGATAAAAACTCCAGCGCACGCTCCACCGCCGCATATACATATGAGTCGTCCGTATATTTTGCAAGAGCTTGCAACGCCATGCCCGTGATATCGGGGTCCCCGATATCGCCGCGCAAGCTCCATCCGCCGTCGGGGGCTTGGCGGTCTAAAATTTCTTGCACAAACATATCGCGTGTGGGTACATCGTAATCGAGGCTGTCTATGGCTAACAACGCAAATATCGCGCCATTTATGCCCTGCCACACAGTTCTTTCAAAGTCGGTAAGCGGCAATGTAAGGTCGAAGCCCGCCACGCTTCGCGGGTCAAACCCAGCCGCCGTAAGCGCGAGGATTACGCGAGAATACTCCGTCAATCGCCGCTCACACAACACACCGTCCCGCTCACGCAGATAGCGTTCCACATTTCTTAAATATCGTTGAAAAAATAAATTAGGCACAGGCCGCCCGCTTCTTGCCAGCCCAAGTATTGTCCATTCTCCGCCCACCGAGCCTACCTGCGGATTGCGCACCGTCCTTTGTATATACGAAACAGTTCGGGTTATCGCCGCGTCTAATTCTTCGTGGGTTGTCGCGCTTACGGGCAAAACCGCTCCCGCCAAAATTGTGAAAATCAGCAATGCCGATAAAAGTTTTTTCATTTTTCCCCATCTCCTCTATCCTTTATGTACCCACGGCAAAAAACCGTGGGACTGCTTTAAATAATTCCTTGCAATATCGCAAGGGCTTCTTCATAGGTGATAATGCTGCCGCCTACCAATGCTCCAAGTACGGCAGCGTCAATTTCTGCCCCCATTTGCGCATAATAATTACGCAAAATATTTGCAAAATGCTCGCGGACAATAAATTCGTTAGGCCTAAATGTGCCATCGCCAAATCCGAATACAATTCTGTTTGCGTACGCCCAGTCGATGGCGGCAGAATCGGAAACATCCGTAAACGCGTTAGCGACATCTTCCACAGGCGAATCCACAAGCCGCCACAGCATTTCCACAGCCATGGCGCGTGTTACGGTAACATTTTGCGCAGGCACAAATTGAATTTCTTCGTAGGCCTCCGCGACGCGTTCCCCTACAAAAAAGCGCGAAAAATGCGTGGTCGTAAATGAAATAAGGCCTTCGTGAAAAAAAGAATCCTCCATCTCGGTGATATTGCCGTAGTCGTCGAGATGGAACACAGTGAGAAGACCGAAAAACCCTTCCGTCGGCTCATATGGAAATGTCACCGTAACCACGCCCTCAAACTCGCGGACAAACTCGCCGTCCACCATCAGTGTAAGGGTAAAATATCGGCCTGTCTTCTCTACTGCAAGGCTAACAATAGCGTCGCTGTCCGCGCCGTATATCAACCCTTCCAAAGTAGCCGCATCCAATGAAATATTGGCGACTTCCGAAAGAATGGTTAGGGGTAGCTCGTAGTTTAATATTTCGGCAATGAATTCTATTGACAGGTTGATTTCCATGCTTGTAGCTTCCGTGGATGCCGCCGTTATTACCACGGCTACGCTTTCCATTACTTCAAATTCTATTTTCTCATCTGCAACAGGCGGCCGTACGGGCGGCAACACAGGCGGCAGAAAACCACCTCCACCACCAACATCCGCACCGAGGTCGCGGGTAAAGAGCCACGCCAGGCTATCGCCGTCGCTTAGCACCGCCCTATCGGCAGCCGCACCGGGAAAGCTCCCGTTTACGTTAAACATCCAGCCCGACAACGGCCCCGCGTCAAATTCTCTTAGGCCGCCGATTCCGTATACATACACACCAAAATCCGTGCTTCGAGACGCCACGGAAAGCCCCGTTCTACGAAGCAAACTATAGGCGGTTTCGCCCGCAACAGGGGTAAAATTGCCTTGGAATTTAACACCCGCGCCACCCGTGTCGCTTACAATAATACTTACTACGGGCAGGGGCGTAGGCGGCGGAAGCGGCGTAGAGCCTACGGGCGCGTCCGGCGACAACGGAATCTGCGCAGATACAAACGGGCGCGGATTACGCAAATTTGTGAAAGGATTCACGCGTAAGCCCACCGTCGCTATACCGATATGCGCCTGCATAGACTGCGCACCGACAAATGTCCCATTGGGCGACATTTCGTTTAACAGCGCATGTATCGGTGTGAGTGTGATGTCACCATCTACAGTCCAATCCAACGGGCATTCGCCAAGCGCGGCGATTGCTTCCATTACACGTGCGGTAGTTTCCACACCAAAAGGCGCGCCTAGCCAATCTCCTTGCGGAAACCCACCACAATCCATCTGGAGCGGAGCAATAAACGCCCTGGCAGCAGCCAACGCACCAACCACCCGTGCGTCCCGCGCCGAAAACGGCTCAAGCATAACAATAAGCTGCGCCGTAGCCTCGATATCAGGCCCCATACCAAACGCAGCCCACGGAGCCCAGCCGCCTTCACTGCCCTGCAAACCAAGCAACTCGTCAATAACATGGGAATGAATATCGCTAACCGCATTAGCGGCAGTGATTGCATAAAAAATCTGCGGCATCAGCCAAGAATTTACACCGGGGATAATATCGTCGGTGCTGTTATTTACAAGCGTCACCAGTTCGTGTACAAGGTTGCGTCCGCCAAAGTCACGCGGGTTTACGCCCATTGCAACCATGCTAAGTATGGTTGCGCCCGTATTGGCGGCGTTATCCGGGGTAATCTCCGCAGGCGCAACAAATGCAGGCGCGGCAAAATTAGCTCCGGGTACAGGCTCATTAATTGTAGCAAGCTGCACCATCCTCCACCACTCGTCAGCCCCAAGGATATGCGGCGCAGCAGGGAATGTGCGCGTCACAATCTCCCTACTGTCCGCAAAAAGCTCTTCCTGTGCGAGCAAAAGAGCCAATGCCGCAGGCGAAACAGTTTCCACTTCCACAATCGACCCATATTGCAAATAGTCATTTTCTTCCGATTCCGCAAAAGCGGCAACAGGAAAAAGCCCAACAACCATGGCAACAGTCACCAGAAGGGCAAGTACATTTGATTTTCCTTTTTTCAAGGTAAAAAATCCTCTCTGTTTTTAAATTTCCGGCACATAAAAAACACGCTCGGCAACATAAAGCTAAACGTGTTTTGATAAAGGGTATGTAAGCTTAACCAAACCCTTAAACACATTGCTCCGTCCGGGGAAACAACGAAGTGCCGCGACGTATCTGACTTATTGGCACGGCGAACGAACTTTGCTCGCCTTTATGGTCGTGAGATACCATTACCACATCACAGTGACCCGCTCGCAGGGACTCTCACCCTATTCCGTCCCGAAAAAAAATTTCGGTAACGACACTTATCATCACTAATCTACACTATAACAATGCAATTTGCAAGAAAGCAAAATTAGGCTCCACGACAAACGCATGAATTAACAAAAAATTACAAGATATGAAGAAATTGTGATAAAGTAGCCCCAAAGGGGGTTAAAAGATGGAAAGAATATTGATGTATCTGGACATTGTAGAAGACAACCGCCAAAGTACAAAAGTGCGTCACAAGATAAAAGATGCAATAGCATTAACGTTTTTTGCAGAGTTGGCGAATGCTGAAAAATGAGAAGATGTAGAAGTATTCAGGAACGAACACGAAGGGTTTTTGCGACAATATTTGGAATTGCCGAATGGGATACCATCCCATGATACAGTGCAGCGAATATTTGCGGCATTATCGCCGGAGTTTTTGCAAGGATTTAAGGATAAATTCAGCGAAATGTTGGTAAGCGGGAAAGATGCCAAACGTCCGGTACTCCAATCACGTGTAACGATATAAATTTAACCTAAACTTAACTTTCGTATGGTATCATGAACGCGGAGGTGCGAATTATGAAATTGCTTATAGTTGAAGATGACCCGTCATTACAAAGTGCACTGTACAGAGGCTTTCACAAACTCGGGTTTTTAGCGGATGCCGCATCTGATGGTGAAGAAGCCTTGGATTTATTTTTTTCAAATAATTATGCCCTTGTTGTGCTCGACCTTAATATTCCGATTCTTCAAGGCATGGACGTACTATCTAAAATTCGTGAGGAGAACAAGGACATTCCTGTGCTTATTCTGTCCGCAAGGAGTGAACTTGAAGATAAAATCGAAGGACTTGACAGGGGCGCGAACGATTATCTTGCAAAACCCTTTCACTTTGCCGAGCTTGAAGCAAGGGTTCGCGCACTGCTGCGTCGCAACTTCAAAACCGGCGACAGCGTTATTGAAATTGGAAATATAAAAGTTGACACCTCAGCGAGGAAGCTGTTTGTATCGGGCAAGGAACTTGAGCTTGCAAAAAAGGAATACAGAATAATCGAGCATTTGTGCTTGCGCCGTGGCGAAACTGTATCTGCAACCGAAATTATCGAGAGCATATGGGAAACCGACGCAGAACATGTGCATGAAGCCCTTAAGGTTCATATATGCAACCTCCGAAAAAAAATCCCCGAAGGCTTTATAAGGAACAGGAGGGGACTGGGCTATTATGTGGAATAGATTATCTCTTCGGGCAAGAATAACGGTTTTAACAATGCTTGCCCTTTTTATTACTATGGCGGCACTGACTTACCTGTTCAATCTTGGTGTTTTACGGACATTCCAAGTTCCGTTAAGGGCTATATTGGATGACATTGAAATATCCCCAAGGTACGATATGATGCCGATAGATATTGACTTTGACTTTGAATTTAAATTTCCAACGCGCATTACAGATATCACGGATGTAGAAGTCTTTGATATATTCTACATGAACCCAGACGCACACGATGAATTCAGAACATATAGTATAATAATTATCGTTGCATTTATGATTGCCGGGGTTTTTGTGGCCTACATAATATCAGTGCAGTCGCTTAAACCCGTCAAAGTTTTAGCTGAAAAAATAGAGGAAACAGACGCAAACAATTTAACTTCTTTTATCGAACCGCCCCAAAGCAAAGATGAGCTTGCACGGCTTGCCAACTCCTTTAATAACATGCTCGGCAAACTGAACCGCTCATTCGAGCAGCAAAAGCTTTTTTCTCAAAATGCTGCACATGAACTAAAAACACCGCTAACAGCTATACTTACCAATATTGAAGTCCTACAAATGGACGAGAGACCGTCACAAGAGGAATATAAGGAAGTGATAGATACCATTAAGGCAAACACCGAGCATCTTATTAAATTCGTTGACGGATTATTGTTAATTAACGCAGTTGCGGACGAAGCGGATTGGCAGAGTTTCAACGGAAGGGCTGTTTTCGAGAAAATTGTGAAAGAGTTGGTCACGGAAGCAGAAAAGAAAAAATTATGCGTTGAAATCGTCGGGGATTGCCGTATTCGTGGTGACGAGGTGCTTTTAACGCGAGCTTTTCAAAACTTGGTGCATAATGCCGTCAGATACAACGTCGAAGGTGGCATGGTTAAAATAATTTTATCCGAAGAATCTATAAGCATCGAAGACAGCGGCGTGGGCATCCCCGAAGATGCTTTGAAGAATATATTTGAACCGCTGTTTTGCGTGGATAAGGCACGTTCAAAAAAATTGGGCGGTCATGGCTTGGGATTGGCAATTACCAAAAGTATACTTGAAAAAAGCCACGTAAAAATTAACATAACGAGCAAGCTTGATGCAGGTACAAAAATTTTATTAGAACTTGCCAAAATTTAACTAAAACTTAACCCTTCATCCTGTAGAATGTTACATGTAAGTTGTGAATCTATATAGTGTTGGCTGAATCCAACGGCGGCGCGGGAATACATATTCTCGCAAGCGACGTGCATTCGCCATTAACAGATGTATCCGGCGCACAACAAGAGCAAATAGATGAAACCGGGACCTGTATTCGATGTGGTCGATTGCTCTAATAGGTATACGCACATCCACCGTGGATACAAGATGCAATCGCTGCGGTCGGGGTCAAATCTCCCCGACCCTATATAGAATTTAAAGAGGTGCATGAAAATAAAAAACAAAAATTTATTGATTATTCTCGGCGTGTGTGTCGTTTTAGCTCTCGGCGGCGTTTTCCTTTTCATTCGCGGTGGTGGTGGGCGGCTTACGGAAGACGTAACCAATGACCCGCTACGGCCGCAAGCCGTTCGTCTGAGAGGGACGTATGTGTTTTATGACGATGCGGAGCTTGTGCGCGAGGATTTCACAATCAGAAAGATTATCGGACAAACAGCAGGCGGGTATTTGGTTGTTCTGAACGAGCGTGTAGGAGGCGGCATAATCAGAACACGCAGCGCACAGCGTATTGTGCTTGCAAGCGAATGTCTTTTATATTATGAGGATTTTTTTGCCGTGCCGCCTGAGTGGGAGGCCTTTATTGCAGCTGCTGTTAATGATTGCGGACGATTATATGTGCTTGGGGTAAACTGTCCAAACTTCATATACAGATACATTCCGCCGGTAAACGTGTATATGTACATATACAACACAGCCGGGGAATTAGTGGAAAGGCATCGCTGGGAAAGGATTCCCGAAGTAATTTTACAAGCAATTAACTTCGACACTTTCGGCGTCGGCTCGACCTATGTGTACAACGATATTCTTGTGCACGTTTTTAGTAACGGCTATGTCTTCTTTACAAAAACGGGCGAAGTTTTGCATGAATTTTTACAGGATACGCAACAAGATTTTCCGTTATTTACGTTTGCGGGCGGCACAGTAGGCGGCGGGCATTTTTACGGATTGTACTTTCACGGTTCTTATATGGACGACAGCGGCGCATTTGTACGATACATGGGCAGGGACTATAACGTAAGAAAAATAGAAATACCCACGGGCCGCGTCGTTTGGGAAAAAACGTGGGACACCGAAACGGGACGAATTGAAAATATATTGTTCTGCTCATACAGAGAGATTTTGTACTTATTTAATTTCATCCAAATGTTCGTATACGATACAAACACGCAAGAGGTTTATTTTCTGCGCGACAAGACAAACTCTGCCCTAAGCGTGTTTCGCAGATTAAACTCCGGATGGATTTATTCTATATCGATTTTGGGTGACGGACGCTTGCACTTTGTGTTTACGTATCATGACGGCAGCCGCTTTACGCATATGGAATGGCTGTTTACGCCATTATACGGCGAAGCTGCGAGGGCGCGAACGCTGGAGATAGCGGCGGGTATTGCGGAAACACCCGTTATCAGATATTTCGCGCTGTTTCCCGGAGTACATCATTTTGGAGTACAGCACGACCTGGGCGTGTTTGCCGACGAACGGGAAGCCCTTGTTCAAATCGATTTTGCGACACCTATGGCATGCCCTGTCGCTTATGTCGAGTATATTGAAACGTTAAATGCCGCTATCTTTGCAGGCACAGCAAACTGGGACATAATTTCTACACCCGCTACTGCCTCCACCGCCAATTTCGATTTGGCTTCGTTTATTGAAAGAGGCTTGCTGGTTGACCTTTTACCTTTTACGCGAAGGAGTTTTATTGAAAATAACGAGCGATTTTATACGCATATGTACGAGCTGCTTTTGCACAACGGTGGGCTTTATCACCTGCCGATCATAGTAAGCGTTCCTTTATTGCTCGTTCCGAACACACACCCGGAGCTCGAATACCTGAAGGAGCGTGCGCAAAGCTGGACATGGGCGGATTTTTTGCAAATTGTACAGCGCATGTACGACGAAACGGGAACATCCCCCATTTCATGCGCTTCAGCCGCATGGCGTTATTCGTCAGATTTTTCGCCGTCAGATCCCATTTCGAATGTGCCGCCGTTTTTTTGGTTTGACGAGGATTTATTGTTTGCTTTGGGTCGCGGAGAGCGACATGAGGAATTTTCGCAAACAATCGGGTTGTATGCCACGCTCGTAAGCCCGGCCTACAATAATCAATCAAGTTTGAGCGATTTTACATTTTCAAACAGTATACGCGTCCATAACAAGTATTTCACTCACGCAATTTTGCCGCTACCTACCATGCGCGGCGAATATATTTTTTATTTGGGTATGGGATATGCGGTTTTGACTGTCGGAGAAAATCGGGAGCTTGCGGCGGAATTTCTGATAGACTACCACGAAGCCCGCCCCACGAGATTTGCGAACGAGTGGCTTGATTTGCCGAGGAGACCGAGCGAAAGCTATATAAGAGAAAATTTTCCCGGTGAAACCTTTGCGGACTTTGAGGCGGTTATATACAGAGTAAACACTTTTCCAATCTTACCCGCGAGCATACGTATAGCGATTTACGACGTGGTGGTGCAATATGTACACGGTGCACTCACACGTGACGTTGCCGTTGGGCGCGTGGCGGATATTATGTGGATATATGTTAATGAGTGATTGTGATTGAAGTTTTTAAACCGGCGTGTAAATAATTTTTGGCTACCTGCAATTTTTTCGGTGGGGCTATTTGGCTTCGCACTGTTTTATTTGCTTCCGTTTCTGTTGGGCTTTTATTACAGCTTTTTTGACCTCCTAGACGGGCGGCGGTTTGTTGGGCTTGCAAACTATGCCGACCTGTTTAGTAGCGAACTTTTCCGCATGGCAATGATTAACACACTGATTTTTACGTTTTTGTCGCTCGCGCTTGCTTTTGTATGCAGCTTTGGTGCGGCTTATTTGCTTCGCTTTTCGATGCTCGGACGGGTGATCCCGCGCAAGCTTTTATTTTTGCCCATTGCAGTGCCGGCGGTAAGTATTTCGTTTGTATGGATGTGGCTTTTTCACCACAGGGGATTTGTGAGCGGCTTTTTTGACGGAATAATGACTCTAAATCTGTTCCACGGCGCATGGCTGTACGTGCCGTTGTTAGTGTTGTTTCTCTGGCGTTATTCGGGCTTTGGGATACTGGTTTATTTCGCGGGGCTTTCGCGTTTGCCGGAGGAGTATCTTGACGCGTTCCGCATAGAGAGCAAGAGTCGCGCAAAACTTCTATGGTATGTGCTTTTACCACATGAAAAGCCTCGTACGGTGTACTTGCTGCTTTTGAACATGCTTTTTTCGGGCAGCATTTTTCGCGAGATTTTTGCGGTGTGGGCAAACTATCCGCCGCGCCAACTGTATATGATTCAGCACTTTGTCTACAACAACTTTATGCGACTGCAATACGAACGCGCGGCAACGGGCGGCGTGATTTTGTCGTTTATTGTCCTTGCGTGCCTTGCGGGGATTCTTTTTTGGGAAAAACGGGGGATTGAATGAGAAAATTTTTAGCATTTGCCGCGCTTGCGCTCGTGCTTATTGTAGTTTTGTACCCTGTGTACCAGGTGCTGATTCTCGCCCTTATGCCGACGGATGAAATCGCCGCATACGTGACGCAGGTCGAAAACCCCGCAAATCGATTTGCGCCGGGGTATTTCTTGCCGCGTTATTTTTCGCATGAGCAGTTCCGCGAGTCACTTGATGCACGTTTTCTGCGTGCGTTATATGTAAGCCTGTTATTTACGGTGACAGTTGCGTTGTTGCAATTCGTTTTCGCGTTTATCTTAGGATTTGTTTTCGCAAAGATAAGATTTGCCGGGAGAGAGATACTATTTTTCCTTTTTGTGGCGGCGATGGTGCTGCCGTTTCATGTGACCCTTGTGCCGCTGCATCAAATCCTGCACCATCTAGAAATGTTCGACACGCCGTGGGCTGTGATTCTGCCGGCGATATTTTCGCCGCTCGGTGTGTTTCTTTTTCGGCAGTTTATATCACAGGTGCCGGACGACGTACTCGAAGCCGCGACAATAGACGGTGCAGGGTTGCTTTGCATCTTGCGGAGCTTCGTGTTGCCGCTGATAAAAAACGGCGCAGTAACGTTTTTTATTATCACAATCGTAATGCAGTGGTCGGCAATCGAGGGCGCGTTAGCGTTTATTCGCACCGACGAGTGGCGACCGATGGCACTGCTTCTTCGCGAATACATGGCTACAGACCCTGCGACGATGTTTGCTCCCGCGGTGCTGTATATGTTGCCGATTTTGACGGTCTATGCGGTGCTTGCAAAGAAGAGCAAAATTTAAGTTCAAAAAAACGAGTCGGCGAGAGGAGGACAATCCTTTCCGCATATTTTATCTCCAACCGAGCTTTGTTCGGTTGACATGGAAAACACGGAGGGGTTTTAACGGTTATTCTATATACATCAATATTCTTTCCATCTTTTAACCCCCTTTGGGGCTACTTTATCACAATTTCTTCATATCTTGTAATTCTTTGTTAATTCATGCGTTTGTCGTGAATTAGGCTCACTGTTAGGATGAAGCCCCTTATCGCAAAATTCATCGCTAACAACTTCTCTTAATTCGTTATAAAAATCCGCAGTGTAAATATCGTTATTTCTGGATTCTATAAACGGAAGTTATGCAGGTTTTTAATAATTCAAACGATTTTTTTCTAATTTTTAACATGGTCACCTCATTCCACCATCTCTGCCAAGTGCTTGTTGTGTGCCATGTCGTATGTATCCAGTGATTTATACACCATGTTCCCACTCGTAATCATCGCAATCAAATCCTATAATATCACCCCAATCTCTTTTTAATAAAATATTGTCAACGGTTATGGAATTATATAATTCGTCCAAGGTATTATAATAAACCTCACCACTACCATCATTAATACCACATCGTTGAAATGAACACTTGCCGTCATAGCCAATAATCATGTATTCTTTGCCATACATAGACAGGGTTAATTCAGGTTCAAGACCAATAGCAATCATTGGATTAAGCTTTTTTTTTATTGCTTTGAAAGAATACTTTAACATAATTTTATCGCTCCTTATTGTAAACCGCTATAGATTCAATGCTTAACTGAAATACATAGCAGTTTTTTTGACTATGGTTTACCATCAAATCATCGTTGGAGCATATCCGCGTGGTAACATTCTCGTTGTAAATGTTCTCAAATGCTCATGTTGCTGCATTCCAGCATGAGTATTCCCGAATCCCTTTTTGCACTTTGAAACGCCGCATTACGCGCTGCTACATTTTGTTGTATTTGGTTTGCGGTTGAAAAATATTCAAGTATTATTTATAGCTTTAGTGCAAACCACTTCTTTTGCCGTTATCCAAGTATGAACATTTCTTTCCGAATTTCTTTCCGGATGGTCAAAAGGACAATCAAACGAGTTCCAGTAAAAAATTGTTTGTCCCGTTATAGATTATCGTAACTATTGTTCCTATTCCACGATTTACTACCAAATACTCCCCGTATATTTGCAGAATCAGGACTCACAACGAAATACAGAATAAATTTAAAGAAAACAATCTACTTCCCCTTACGTCGAAATACACCATTTTTTTCTCACTGTCTTGCTCTATCCATGGTCATGGGTCTACCATTCCAAATGACAAAATTGAAAAATGCAAAGGGAATCCCATTTCTGCTATTAGTTTTTGCAATTCAGGATTAATTTCAAAAGACATTTGTGCGTAATCTGAACACACAGAGATTGATATGAAAATATCTGTCCCCTCAAATTTTTCAGCCAACAACCTTAGCTTGTCTTTTTGTGGGTAAATCGTTAGTAAAAGAGAACCTAGTGAATTTAAGAAATCGTATCTGCTGTTAAACTCCACAACGTAAAACCATCCATTATCTCGGCATATTCTTGATGTGATAGTGCCATAACTTGACACTAAGTGTTTTCCTTTTTCTGCCGTATGACTTGCTTTTAAGCCAAGCTCTTTTTCAATTTCCGTAAAACAAATATTGTCACCATAAATTTGCAGGCAACAATAACCATGTTCTTCATTCATTGTTATGGTCGTGTCCAACGTATCACATCCCTTCCTAATTTCTAGTAATTCGTTATAAGAAAAATTAACATTATTTTGTTAGCCGCCTCCACTTGCAACCATATTTCTCTTGTTTTATCCATTGCCGTATTTTACCATACTTACACAAAAAAAGCGTGCAAAGGAATTTATCCTGTTACACGCTTCTTACTTATATGATTATCTTGCGCTCGATGGTAGTAAGCTCCATCCTGTTTAGGCTTTCCAGCCCGCCGCGTTCCGGGTCGAATATATCGTTTGCTATCATTTGGCCGATTGCTGTTTGGATTTCGGGGACGGGCAGGTCGCAATTTGGGTTGTTTATCCGCATACTCCTGCGAGAGCCGGTTGTTGTGTTAAACACTAGAGAATAATGCCGCATGTTACACCTCCTTTCTTTTTAAAATGGTGCGATTTTATCGCTTTAGGTTTAGTACAATGCTAACTCTGGCAGCGCATTGTCCGTTGTTGTAGATTTTTTCTACAGCATTAACAAAGCCTGCGGCGGCTTGTGCCGAAACATTGGGCGATACGCCGCCCACAGAAAATACGCTTTTACGGTCTTCGTTTGTGAGGCGAAGCGTCGCAGAAGCAGCTACTAATTCTGCCATGTTTTTTCTCCTTTCTATGTGGTTTTTTCCATTCATAAATATGCTGTACAGGCGGGGTTTACCGAGAATTCTTCATATTACATGAATGTTTTGGAAGCAAACCAAAACTTATACCGCCGCGCGCGTTAATATCGCGGTATAAACCAAGCTTGACGTTTGATTCCAAAGAGGGGCGAGTGTCGAGGTGTGACAACCTAAGCAGCATGTGACAACAGAGCAGGTATATACGCAGGGACGTTGCATTTCGTTTGACGTTTAGAGCCTGTTAATGCAGCAGTTGCAAGGGTTGTGCCTTTCAACTCGCGTTAAGTATACATAAGTACGTGTGACAAATGTTATGACATTGTCTAAGAATTTGTCATTTGTATGCCGATACACTTGTTAGGAGAAGTTTGTCGAGCTAAAGCCGTTGCCGAGCTAAAGCTCGACGGTACAAGGAGTGTTGACTATGAAAATTAATCAAAACACACACGCTATGCCTTCTATGTTTGTGATTCCGCCGCCTGTGGTTCCCGTTAACGGAGAATTTTCCGAGGAAGACCTTGCGCCTTTCGAGTTGGAGCTTAGCGACGAGGCCAAGCAGCTTGTGCGCGCATCCATGCGTAATAACGGGGTGGTGCAGGATATGTCGCACATGTCCGCTAAGCTTAGACAGCAGGCTGAGCAAAACCGCGAGCAAATGGAAGCACAAGGCGAGCATAACAACAACTTAAACATCGCAATGAAAATCGCATCGCGCATAGCAAACGGCGACAATGTACCCCAGCGCGACAGGGCATTTTTAATCGAGCATTCGCCGGGCATGTACATGAAGGCCAATAACATGCGCATGATGAGAGAAAATAACGACCCCAGAGACTACGACAGCCTACTGCCCGACGACCATAGCCCCGGCGAAATTGCTGCACAGGCAATGAGTTCTGCATTGGGTGCTTCCGGCGGGCGCGGCGGGTCTGTCAGCGTTTCCCCTTCCACCGGTGCGGTTAGTATGCCTGACCCCGGCGCGAGCGCAGTTCGCTCGCGGTCGTGACACGTCGCGGTTAGCATGGTAATATAATAGATAATCAACATGAAAAGGGGCAGCCGGTGTGAATGATTCTATGCTGGATGTAATTGCCCGCGTTTTACGCGACCATGGGGACGCTTTGGAAAATATGAATCGTACTAACGCTATCTTGCTCGACCTCTTGCCCGACATGCCAAAGGAAAGAATACTGGTGCGCAGCTTTGTAGAGGCCGACGGATATCACACTTTGCTTAGCTCATCGTATCCCCTTGCGGAGAAGAAATTAACAGACAATTTAATATCAACATTTTGCATGGAACGTGCCGCCGCCCTATGGGTTGTGCGGCTGTTTGGCGTTGCGCTGGGTTATTTGGAAAAAGACGCGCTGCCGTCGGACGAAAAAGACGCCGAGGCTCGGCTGGAACGGGTATCCGCGGCGTATTTACAGGGACAAGTTGCTATCGGCAAGAAGCATGTCGCGGCGATTTCTGCGGATGGGACGGTGTTTGCAGGCGGCGATAACTTGGATTTCCAGTGCGATGTGATTGGCTGGAGCGATATCGTGGCAGTGGCGGCGGGCGAGGCTCATACGCTTGGTCTGCGGGTGGACGGACGAGTTTTGGCAACGGGGACTAATGTTTTTGACGAATGCGATGTAGGGCATTTGGAAAATGTGCGCTCCGTTTATGCTTTTGGACATGATACCGTTTGCGTTATGAATGACGGTACGGCCGTGGCCTTTGGGAAGTCGGGCTTAGATTTATCTACCTTCTCGGATATCGTAAGTGTTTCTCGCTATCCCGAAGGCGTTATCGGCGTGCGCTCCGACGGCACGTTGGCACTTGCCGTAAATATCACCGACGACGACGCGGCACAGGAAATCGCGTGGCTACTGGCTTGTACCGATGTGACGCAGGTGATTTCCACTTACAACAGCGGCTGTGTGATTTTGGGCAAGGACAGACGAATTTATAAGGATAACCAGCCGTCAAATTATTTTGCGCAGTGGAGCGATATTATCAGTATAGTAGACCTTGCGGATTGCTTTGCTATTTTGCGCGGGGACGGCACTGTGAGGGTGCTGACCTACGAGCGCGACAAACCACGCCCGGAGACCGACGCCGATAAATGGGCCAACATCGTGGCAATTTATGGCGGTTACAAGCGGCTGCTTGGGCTTACAAAGGACGGCAATTTGCTCGTGGCCTATACGCACCAGGGCTGGCTGTGGAGCAATCAAAACATGAAAATGGACTATGTAAAAAGCTGGTACCCCGTGGGGGTATGTGAATAATGGACATGAGAATCCTCGACGCGCTTAATGCTATGCGCGATACGTATGGCGACGGCGTTTTCTATAATTTGACCACGGCACGTAACTTGCTTAACGACCTTGCACCTACTATGCGAAAGGAGCGTATTCAGGTTTCAAATTTTTTGGAGGTTGGCGGGTATTTTCAGTTAAAATACTCCGATAAAACCTATCCTGTGGTTAGGGAACGGCTTACTCGGCAGCTTGTGGACACATTTGCCGTGGACGAAGGCGTTGCGGAGTGGATTTTAAATGTGTTTAGCCTGTTTTTGGGTTTTAGCATAAACGACGAAGGCGCGGTATATAAAAATGAAGAGCCACCAAAGCCGCCCGCGCCAGAGCCGCGAAAATCCCTGCAAGACCACATAATGGAATCCCGCCCACGTATGGAACGCCCCGGCGGAGCGTCCAACAGCCCATATATCGGTGACGAACGCCGACCGCTGATGACAGTGCCGAGGCCTGCGTTTCCGCAGGTTAAGCGGGCGTTTATCAACAGTCGTTTTGCGCAAAAGATTACTGCGGATTATCATTCTGTTGCGATTACGAGGGACGGGCAGGTTAAGTCATCGGGTACAAATTCTGACGGGCAGTGTCATACAAATACCTATGATTGGCGCGATATGAAGGCAGTATCGGCGGGTGCGCGGTTTACCGTAGGTGTACGCAATGACGGAAGCGTGCTTGGTGTCGGGCGCAATGATTTTGGGCAGCTTAATGTAAAAAGCTGGAGCAAGGTTGTAAAAATTTCGGCAGGGTCGCGGCATACCGTAGGCTTGCGTGATGACGGTACGCTTTTGGCTTGCGGGCAAAACCGCTACGGTGAGTGCAATATAAAGCATTGGCGCAATGTCACCCATGTAGTCGCGGGGCAGGATTGCACCTTTGGAATAAAAAAGGATGGTAAAGTGCTGGTTACAGGCAATAATCAAGGTGGCAACCTGCAAGTGAGCCATTTGGAAAACGTGGTAGATATAGGCTTTGGGTCGCCTACGCGTATTATAGCCTTGTTGCAGGACGGCACAATCGCCCGCGTGGGTAAGGAAAACCACATGCGCCGCAGCTTTAGCGGCTGGAAAAACGTACGGCAGATTTCTGCCGCGCCGGATTATTTTGCGGGGCTTTTCGAAAACGGGACGGTTAGGCTGCTTGCGTATTTTTGGCCGGATTCCGGCGTGGAGGCCGCTACAATGGACTGGCGCGAAATAGTAGCGATTGCCGCAGGGCGTCACCATATTCTCGGCTGGAAATCCAACGGCACTCTTCTTGCAGAAATGCTCCACCCCGATATCGCACGTAATAAAGGACAGATAAATGTTTCGACATGGGATATGTAAGGAGATGTCACTATGTATACAAAAAAGATAGCACTCAAAGACGTAGAAGTAGGCATGACACTCGCGGCGTCGGTTTATTTTAAAAACAGTGCAGGGGTTGACATGCTGGCGGCGCGCAAGGGCAAAGTATTGGACGACAATCTACTCCGCATTTTAAAGCGCAAGGACGTAAAAGCAGTAGAGATAGAAAGCTCACCTGCATTGCCGCCTAAGGTTGCGCCTTCTGCTCCTCCCGCACCTGCGATTATAAAGGAGCGACCCAAGGCAGAAAAGCACGTCCCTGTAAAATCCGTAGTGGACGAAAAACTGAAAGAAGAAGCCGTCGACAGTGTAAAACAGCTTTTTGGAGAAATCTCGCCCGACGGTCACATGAATAAAACCACCGCATACCAATGTGTAAATAACTTGGAAGGCGTGGTAACAGACCTCCTGCACGCTATAGAAGACGACACTACAGGACTTGTGCATATAAATGACCTAAAACAGTATGATGAGTACACATACCATCACTCCCTTAGCGTATCTGTGCTCTCCATTGCCACGGGAAAGGAGCTTGGGTTGGACAGCGACACATTGTTCCGCCTTGGGCGATGCGCTATGCTGCACGACATCGGCAAACAGATGATTCCGCTGGAAGTGATAAACAAAAAAGGCAAGCTCTCCGACGAGGAGTTTCTTCTGGTAAAAAACCACACAACACTAGGCGCAGAAAGCCTCAAAAAGAACGCCATAGGCGATGTAGAACTTTGGAATGGCGTCATGTTTCACCACGAAAAGGTTAACGGGTTTGGCTATCCGCACCAGCTAAAAGGTAAAGACATCCCGCTTTTTAGCAAGATAATTTCTGTGACGGATGTATATGACGCGATTACTTCGTTTAGGCCGTATCGGTCGCCCATGCTGCCTTCCGATGCATTTGAATTAATATTAAAAGATGTAGGCTCTGCCTTTGATTTCGAAATCGTAAAGGCCTTCCTTGCAAAGCTGGAGCTTTATCCTGTCAACACCATATTGGAATTGTCAAACGGAAAACTGGGCATGGTAATACCGGGCAGTACAAATAAGCTACGCCCATACGTAAGGCTATGGGGCAGCACAGATATCCTTGTAATGGAAAGAGTACCCGATGTTAATATCACAAAAATATTAAGCCCGGAAGAGTTGCCCGAAGGGTATGAAGTCGATTAGGAGGCGGAGTATGAAATTTATTTTTATCGCGATGCTTGTGATGCTTCCGCTGGCGGCTTGTGCATGTGCCGTCGAAACGGAGTATGAGGCAGTGGAGGTTGTGGAGGTCACGGAAGCGGAAGCTGACGACATCGTAGAAAACGGTGGCTTTCCGTTTGAGTTTTCCACGCCGGATGTTAATGGGGATGTTGTTACACAGGATGATTTGCCCTTGCGGGAGTTTTATTTTGTATATTTGTGGGCTACGTGGTGCGGGCCTTGTGTGGCGGCGTTGCCGTTGCTTGGGGAGCTTTATGAAGAATTTGGCGACAGGGTAGGCTTTTTGGGGCTGATGGTGGATTTTGATACGGATGGTGCGGCTGCCGGGCTTGTTAATGACGCCGGGGCGACGTTTTCGCATGTAAGCAGAACTGCAAACGGTGAGCTTGCAGATGTTTTAAACACGGGTTTTGTGCCTTCTGCGGGGCTTTTTAATGCGGACGGTACGCTCGTGGGCGGCGAGCTGATACGCGGTGCGAGGCATTACAGGCTGTTTATAGAAGCGGCTTTGGGAATATGAGACGGATAAAAATTTTGCAAATAAGCCTGGTTTTGCTTGGGCTTATTTTTATTGCGGCGGGGGTGATTATGGGTGAGGCTCGGGAGATTTTTGAAAAGGCCACTATTATTTGCATGGAATGCATTGGGCTTGGAGGGTAGGCTTTTAGCACAAATTGGTTTTTTTATTTTGCAAAACCCGTTTTTAAAAAATTTTGTCACCGGCGAAATTTATCGGGGCAAGCTAAAGCATATATGCACGCCCGGTTTAAATTGCTATGCCTGCCCTGCGGCGGCTTTCTCCTGTCCTATAGGTGCGGCGCAGATGTTTTTTGCGGGAGCGCGGCATAGTATTAGCCTGTATGTCACGGGATTTTTGCTTACCGTTGGTGTTATATTTGGCAAATTTATTTGTGGGTTTGTTTGCCCTATGGGATTTTTGCAGGATTTATTGTACAAAATAAAAACCCCAAAGCTGGTTACGCCTTTGAGGTTTTTGCGATATGTTAAATATTTTGTGCTTGTGATGTTTGTTGTTTTGTTGCCCGTGGTTTTTGGCAGTCCCATGTTTTGTGCTTATATTTGCCCTTCCGGGACGATTTTTGGGGCTGTGCCTTTGTTGGCTGTGCATAACTTTTTGTTTGATTTTATCGGATGGCAATTTGTGATTAAGGCGATAATCGCGGTGGGTGTTTTGATTATTTCCGTTTTTGTGCTGCGGATTTTTTGTCGCGTGCTTTGTCCGCTGGGGGCAATTTACTCACTGCTTAACCGCATTGCGATTTTTCGTATGAAATGCGATGAGGGTAAATGCACCTCTTGCAAAAGCTGCGCCGACGCTTGTGATATTATGACCGCGCCTAACCATGCCGAGTGCTTCCGTTGCGGAAAATGCGTGGCGGCTTGCCCGCAAAAGGCTCTTAGCCGAGGAGCTTAAACTGCGTTATCATGCTTTGTAAGTCGTCGGTGTGGTTTACTAATTCGTTTGCGGTGTTTGCATTTTGGGTTACTACTTCTACATTGTTTTTTGTCATGCTGTTTATGTCTTGTACGCTTGCTTCTATTTGGGTGATGGAACGAGTTTGTTTTGTACTTGATTCTGAGATTGTGTTTATTGTGTTGTCTATTTCTGCTACGGCTTCTACTATTTTGTTTAGGGCGTTGGCTGTGTTTTCTGCTATTTCTACACCTTGGGCTACTTTGCCGATGGACTCGTTTATCATATCGGTAGAATCCTTTGCGGCTTTGGCGGAGCGAGTGGCAAGGCTGCGTACCTCGTCGGCTACTACCGCAAAGCCCTTGCCGTGTTCGCCTGCTCGGGCGGCTTCTACGGAGGCGTTAAGAGCCAGCAGGTTTGTTTGGAAGGCTATGTCGTTTATCGTGTTTATTACCTTTGCGATTTCTGCGGAGCTGTTGCGGATGTCTTCCATTGCCTCCATCATTTCTGCCATTTGGGTGCTTCCGTTTTGGGCGTCGGCTTTTGTGGCGGAGGATAGGCGAGTGGCCTCCTGTGTGTTGTTTAGATTTTGGTTTATGTCGCCTGTGATGTTTGCTACATAATCGTTGATTTGGGTAACGAGGTTAAGCTGCTGCGAAAAGCTGGAGGACAGGTCGCGAGCAGTGGTGGCTATGTCGTTTACTCCTGTACGCACCTGACCGGAGGAATTTAGGATTTCCGCAAAAAAGCGGTTCATATCCGAGAATATTGTGTTTACGCTGTCTTTGATTGCGGTAAAATCGCCTACATAGTCGCCTTTTATGCCACTCGTAAAATCCTTGCGCGACATCTCGCCCAAGGTTTGCTGAAGCTCATCTACATAGCTTTTTACACGCTCTATGCTGTGGATTAGGGTTAGCCCCATACTGTCAAACTCCAGAGCGATGGGCATTGTCTCCTCGTCGTAGCCGTCGGCGCGGGAGATTTTCATTGCCAAATTGCCCTGCGCAAACGCTGTGGTGATGGAATCCGTAAGGCGTTTTAACTGCTCGCGGCGGTAGTTATTGCTTTTTTCTGCTATGCGTGCTGCGTCCCTTATGCCGGAAACATCCGTAAGCAGCAGAAATACAGCTATTATTTGTTCTTCTTCGTCTATTACTTCTTTTATGGGGATTGCGTCGAGGGTGATGTTGTATTTGCGGTCTTCGTTTGCGTTAAGTTGGATTACCAGCTCGTCGGAGGCGTGGACGCCTTCTTGTAACGCCTTTAGGAAGGCGGGATTGTTTGCCATATCGGTGTTAAACACCTCGTTTACATGTTTGCCTTGGCGGATAACCGCTGCCCGTATATTTGTTATGTCACGCAGTTTTTTGTTTGTGTATTTTACAATAAAATCGCTGCCGATAATGGAAACAGGCGTGGTTAGGAAATCCAAAAAGCCTGCCATTCTGCCGTTTATTTTGTTTACGTCGCCTATTATTTCTTGGAACGCACCTTGCAGGCTTTCGTTTTCCATGCGGTAGTATACGTCTCCGTGGCTTATGGCGTGTTCTGCCTCTTCAAATTGGTCTTTCATCAAGCCTATTGCGTCGGAGATTGCCATAAATGCGTGGGAGACGCGGCCGATTTCGTCTTTGCTGTTTATATCCAGATAAAAACCCGTGCGGCCTTGTGCAATCATACCTGCGGTTTTTGAAAGCTGCTCCAGCGGCTTTAGCTGCTTTGCTACAATAAAATACGCAATGGCGGCGATAATCAAAATAGCAATGACGGCAAGCAAAAGCGAAGGCATAATCGTCTGCCAAACAACAATCGCTATCATTGCGATAACTATTAAAAGCATTAAAACCGAAAATTTAGCTTTCATTTATCCACCCCACTTTTTATAATGGTCGGCCAGTGCCTTGTCACTACCAAGCACATGCTCGGACAACCAATCTACGATGGTTTTGTTAATCTCCAATCCTATGTCGGAAGCATTTTCCGGCTGCGACACGTATTTTTCCCGCAGGCCGAGGGCTACACCCACAAAATCGCTATGTTGTTTTTTATGTTCTTCCATGCGCGGGTAGTTGGACTCTTCCATGAGGCGTTCTTCGTTGCCGAAGTGCCTGACTACATAGCCTGCGAGATAATCAATCGCTTTTGTTACGCTCTCACGTTGATTTTCGAATGAAGAATTAATAAGACTGTCTACCAGCGAAAAAATTTCCTTATGGTCGTTGTCTACCGTTGTGTTTCCTGTCTCGTACGAAGAATGCCATTTCATAAATATATGCTCCCTTATTTATTTATTTGCACAAACTCTGATATAATTTCTATCGAAATTTTTGCAGTTTCTTCCACAAATTTGAAAAACTCGAAGTGGGAATCCATATCCGCACTGTCGGAAATCACCCGCACTATGCCAAACGGAATATTGTTTAAGTCGCATACATGTGCCAGGCTCGCGCCTTCCATTTCCACGGCGAGGGCGTTAAACTTGCCGGAGATTTCGTTTTTTATGTCTATTCTGTCTACAAATTGGTCTCCTGTGGCTATTACACCTGTGTGGTATGTGCCGTGCTTTGCCGCAATTTTTTCTAAAATTTCTACGGCGGACTGGTCGCATGGGAATAGGATTTTGTCTACTTCTTCTATATATCCTTTTTCGTGGCCTATCGGGGTGAGGTCGTAGTCGTGCTGTACGACAAACTGTCCTATGACTATGTCCCCTATTCGCAATGCGTTGGAAATAGACCCCGCCACTCCCGTATTAAGTATTATTTTTGGCTTGTACATAAGTATCATGGTTTGGACACACACTGCCGCGTTTACCTTTCCCATCCCGCATTTTGCCACCACAACGTCCGTATCACCCAGTTTGCCTCGCACAAAGGTGACTCCGCTGTATACGTCGATTACAGTGTTGCTCATTTTTTTAATAAGTCCCTCTACTTCTACTTGCATTGCTCCTATGATGCCTGTCATTTTGTTTCCCCCTCTATTTAAGTAGGGGCTCTGCCCCTACGACCCCGCCGTTACGCCGGGGAAACCCCGGCTACTCTTCCTCCGGAGCCGCGCTTTGCGCGGTTATGCCTCCCATGCCGCCGGCATGAAGATTTCTCTGAATTGCTTTTGTGCAAAGCGGTCTGTCATGCCTGCTATAAAATCCGCCGTGGCGCGCTCCGTGTCGTCGGTACGGATTTCCGATGGTAAATTATGTGGGTTGTGCATGTAGTATTCAAACATTAGGCCAATCATGGCTTTTATTTTGCTGCGCTCTTTGTTGTGGAGTTGGTTTGCGTATACTCGCTCGAACATAAATGTACGGAAGGACTTTAGGGAAGCCGCTGTTTGTGGCGAAAGGCCGATTTCTCCGCTGTCTTCGTTTGTCTCGCTGTTTTTTATCAGGTCGCGCACGAGGAAATCTATGCGGCCTGCGGGAGTTTTGCCCAAGATGTCCGTGACTTCTGTGGGCAGGTCTTCTTCTGTTAGGATTTTTGCGCGGATGGCGTCGTCTACGTCGTGATTCATGTATGCGATTTTGTCGCATAGCTGCACTACGCGCCCCTCGGGTGTGGCGGGGGAGCATTTTGTGCGGTGGTTTAGTATGCCGTCTATTACTTCTACTGTGAGGTTTAGGTTTTCCAGTGCTTCTACCACGCGGACGCTTTGCTCGTTGTGGCGAAAGCCGTTTTGCATTAGGCCGTTTAGGGCTTCTTCGCCCGTGTGACCAAATGGTGTGTGGCCGAGGTCGTGGCCGAGGGCGATTGCTTCTGTGAGGTCCTCGTTTAATTTTAATGCGCGGGCTACCGTGCGGGAGATTTGTGCTACTTCCAGTGTGTGGGTGAGACGTGTGCGGTAGTGGTCGCGCTCGGGCGAGATAAATACCTGCGTTTTGTGCATGAGGCGGCGGAAGGCTTTGCAATGTGTGATTTTGTCGCGGTCGCGCTGAAACTCCGTGCGGATATCACATTCCTTAGCGGGATGTTTTCTGCCCACGGTGGTTTTTGTTGCACGGGGGCTTAGGTTATCTGTCATTGTGCGTTCACCTCAAATTTATAGCCCGTACCCCATACGGTTTTTATTTGCCATACGTCGTCTTTGCGCATTTTTTCTCGCAGGCGTTTTACATGTACGTCTACTGTGCGGGTGTCCCCTGCAAACTCGTAGCCCCAGCACGCGGTGAGCAGACGGTCGCGGGTAAAGGGCTGGCCGGGATGACTGGCCAGATAGTGCAGAAGTTCAAATTCCTTTGGAGGAAGCTCCAGTTGTTTGCCGTGGTAAATTACGGTGAGCTTGTCGGCGTCTATGGAAAGGTTTGGCAGTACAACGGCACGCGGGCCTGCTATGATGGCCTTTGCCTCATAGCGGCGAAGCACCGCTTTTACGCGGGCGATAAGCTCCTTTGGTTCAAATGGTTTTACGATATAATCATCCGCGCCAAGCTCAAGCCCAAGCACCTTATCGAAGGTATCGCCCTTTGCGGAAAGCATGATAATGGGAACGGAGCTTATGCGGCGGATTTCTCTGCATACCTGATAGCCGTCTACCTCGGGCAGCATGATATCCAGTAGCACTAAATGCGGCGCGTACTGCGTAAAAATATCCAACGCGTAACGCCCGCTGTTTACTTCTTTTGTCTCAAAGCCTTCTTTGCGCAGGTATAACGAAATAAGCTCTGCTATGTGTTTTTCGTCGTCAACTATCAGAATTTTCATCCAGTACCTTCCTTACCAAAATTTCTAACGCGCTTATTTGCTCGGCGGTTGGCTCGCCGCCGCCGAATATTTCTGCTTCTACGGCTTTTGCCGTGGCTTCCAGCTCTGTGTTTCTCATCATTGCCGCCATGCTTTTTATTGTGTGAGACAGGCGGCGGGCGGTTTCTGCGTCTTTTTCTGCCAGAGCTGCTTTTATTTCTTCTATTACATTTTGCTGGGTGTCTTTGAATTCTTCTATTACCATCTGCATGATTTCCGGCGAACCGTAAAAGTCGTCGAGTACGGCTTCGTTGGGTTGCTCGGGGATGATTTCATCGGCTTCGTTTTCTTTTGGGATGTATTTCATCAGGACTTCGTGAAGAATTTTTGTGATTATCGGCTTTGCCATAAACTCGTCAAATCCGTTTGCCAAAAATTGCTCGGCCTGACCCACAAACGCATTTGCCGTAAGTGCGACTATAGGGCGGGTGTAGCCCATGTCGCGCAGAATTTTTGTGGCGTCCATGCCGTTTAGCTCGGGCATCATGTGGTCCATAAAGATTATGTCATATTCCTCGCCGCATTTTATTTTGTCCAGCGCGGCGACGGCGTTGTTGCATGTTTCGATTTTTAGGGAATACAGGCCAAGCAGACCCTTTGCTACAAACAGGTTTGTCTCTACGTCGTCCACCACAAGCACCCTGCCATGCGGAAGGCTCACAGGGGCGAAATCGTGTTTTTTGCTCGCGGGCTTTAGGCGAGACAGATTTTCTGCGGTTTTCGCGCCTATTGTTTCCTTTGAGGATATTTTTTGCGGGATTTGCAGCGTTACCGTTGTGCCTGCGCGGGAGTGGCTTTCTATACTTATTTGCGCGCCCATTAGCTCCAGCAGGTTTATTACGATGGGCATTCCCAGACCGGTGCCGTATACCTCGGGGCTTTCTGCCTCGTGGAAGCGCATGTATTCTTCTGTTAAAAGCCTGTCTACTTGGGCATTTGTCATGCCTTTACCCGTGTCGCGGATGGTGACTACCATGTTAATGAGTTCGCTTTTAATATGTGTGGCGCATTTTACGGAAAACTTAACAAGACCTACCTCGGTGTATTTGAATGCGTTATTTATTATATTATTAAGCACCTGTTTAAGACGCAGCACGTCACCTGTGAGCAAGGTCGGGAGCTTTTCGTCTATGCTTATTATAAATTTGAATTTTTTATTTTCCAGCGAGACAACATGCATTTGCAGCACGTCTTGAAGGAAGTCGGACACATTGTACTCTGCGGGGATGATGTCGAGCTTGCCCGCTTCTATTTTGGAGAGGTCGAGTACGTCGTTTAGTATGCCTATCAGTACGCTGGAGGATGTGTAGATTCTGTTAAAGGCGTCTTCTATGTCTTTGGGAAGGTCACTTTTTTGCAACTGAATCTCCGATATGCCTATGACTGCGGAAATCGGAGTGCGGATTTCGTGGCTCATGCGGGCAAGAAAGCGGCTTTTTGCCTGCGAGTTTGCCTCCGCCACCGAAGAATCGTGCATACTTTTGCGTGCGGAGCTTTCTATGCCTTTTACCAGCTTATCCATTGATTTTACTGTGAAAACGGCCAGCAAAAAGGAAATAATAAGCGCGACGGATATGGTGAATATGGTGATTGTTTGGTTTAGGTCAAGGGTGTTTTCTATTTCTGTTTGGATGGAGGCGTCCACGGTTTGCTCTATATAACGGAGGTAGCGAATGCCGCTTTCTATTCTGTTGGTGTACTCCAGCACATTCCCCTTATAGTGGGTGTCTGTGCCGCCTATAAAAAAGTTTGTGTAAAACCAGCCGTATACCTCGCCTGCATTTGACATTATTTCTCCCATTTTAGAAACAAGGGCGTGGTTATCGTACATATTAAGGTGCAGGTAAAACATGCCGTCACCGGCTACGGACTCTATGTATTTATCCGACAACGCACCCATGCGGTAAAACGAACGGGTAATGTATTCTTCGTATTCTCGGCGCACGTCGTTTGGTGTGGTGGCTATCCAATGCGGGCTGTAGTAAGACGCCTTCAGCAGACGCCGAAACTCCGTAAGCTCCTGGTGAAACTCCAAAAGAAGCACATTGCGCTGTACCATGTTGTTCATACGATACCGGTACAGGTAGTCCATGCTGCGGATTACACTGTTGGAATAAACCGCCACGATAAAAAACATCAAAATAACAGCACAAAAAGACATAAGCAGTTTTGTGGTTATGCCGATGTTTTTAAAACTTTTCATCAAAGCCGCCACCACTACCTTCCTCCTTCTTGAGCGTTATGAAGGTATGCTCGATTTCCGGCTCGTCATCGTCGTCGTAATTCTTATCATTAAAGCCCGCTTTTTGCAAAGCTACTTTAACCCGCTCGGGGTCTACGGGTTTAATTATATAGTCCTTTGCGCCGGCACGTACGCATTCTTTTACGATTTCCCGCTCGCCTGCTGCGGAACACATCACTATGTGTACATCGGGGCCTTGTTTAAGCAATTCTCGTACCGCTTCTTGCCCGCCCATCTTTGGCATTACCACATCCAAAAAAATCACCTTGGGATTTACACGCTTAAAATCCGCCACGGCAACAGTGCCGTCCGACGCCTCGTGTACGTTACTTTTTTCCAATTTACAGTGCTGCACGAGGATGTTTGTTAAAATCTTTCTCATTAACGAAACATCGTCTACTACCATTACAGTCATAACGACAACTCCCCTGTCTGAATTTTAGTATACATTAATAAGGTAGGTTTTTCAAATTTTTTATTGACGAACATATGCACGCTTGCATGTGCAGCGGATTAAATGAGAAACGGTCTCGGCAGAGCAAAAAATCGCGAACGCCTCACCGCGTTTTTTGCGATAGGCGAGACCGACCGTGAGGGTGCAAAACTGTGGATTTTAAATGTGCTGCCGGCGGTGATAAAACAAGGGCCGGAACGCTTTTTTCAAAATCATCCAAGGCACAAGTAAGCGAAGCGCACGCGCCATACAAAGAGCCAATCACCGCCCGTATGTGGCTAAAAACAAATTGCCAATCACTTGTATCTGTGATACTGTAGTGATGGAAAATTTTCGGCTACATAACAGGGAAGGGGTTTTTGTTTATGAAAAAATTACTTGGGCGGTTTACGGCTTTGTTGGTTGCTTTTTTGATGGTGTTTGGTACGGTGGTGTTGCCGACGGAAGTGGTGTTTGGGGATGATGTTGAGCCTGTTTTGCCTATAACTCCACCCGGAGCCGGCACTGTAGGAAGTCCATGGTTGATTTCCGAGCCGGGGCATTTGCGGTGGATGAATGGAGACGCACAAAGGCTTTTTGGCCATTTTCGGCTTGTGTATAATATAGACGCGCCCCCTAATTTTTGGATTACAGGAACGCTTCACGGGACATTTGACGGGCAGGGTAACACAATAACCGTGGATATAACTAATGGGTCCGGGCTATTCTCAACTATAGGCTCCAATGCCACAGTACGAAACCTAAATGTCGAAGGCAGCATCACCGGCTCTAGACCGGGTGGGCTGGCATGGACAAACAACGGTACTGTGACCAATAGTACATCGTCCGTTACTTTTACCGGCCCCGGCAGCATTTTGCCAACTAATGCTGCGGGCGGTTTAGTAGCGATAAATAACGGGCTGGTGATTAACAGCTCTGCAACCTCTGATATTACCGGCGGCGGACTGGTTGGGATTAACAATGGAAGGATTGAAAACAGTTATGCGTCGGGTAATGTTACCGATGGCGGCGGATTAGTCGCCATTAACCGAAGTACAGACGAACGTACAGGCGAAATAATAAACAGCCACGCTTCCGGAAATGTAACGGGACTCCATGTAGGAGGGCTGGTGGGCGTAAACGAGGGGTTAATATACAGAAGCAGCGCGTCCGGAAATGTAGGAGCAACATCACCATTCATCAGCATTGTAACTATGGGGGGCTTGGTGGGGACTAATAATGGATGTGACGCAGTAATTACAGATAGCTTTGCATCAGGGAATGTAGTTATTTCCGGCTCCACGATAAATCAGACCAATGTCGGCGGACTGGTAGGAATCAATAATGATGGCGATATATGGCATAGTTATGCCTCCGGTGATGTAAGATTGATGACTGTTAGTGGTAGTCATATAAGAAGAATAGGCGGTTTAGTCGGTTTTAACTCACAGCAAGGTCGGATTAGTGGGGTATATGCAACCGGCGCAATATTTATTGGCGGCACTGCTGCTAATGCATTTCCCGACGGTAGCGGGATAGGTGGCGTTGTTGGTGTAAATGATAGTGCTGTGAGTGATGGTGTTGTGGCTTTAAATTCCGGCTTTACGCTGGAGCCGCCGTCCGCCAACGCAGTCTTTGGAGGGATTTGGGGAACGGGTGATTTTGATATAACCGGCAATTCGGCAACTATTATAGTTGTCAACGGAATACCTACTCCGCATACCGAAATCCGAAACACTTCGTTTAGTGACGCTAGATTACTTATGGCTCAGGATTCTAATTGGTGGCATAACAGGGGTTTTGAGTTGAGGGCGGCGACTGACAGATGGGAATGGGATGGAGCATTTGGAGTACCCTTGCTACGGGATGTGGCCGGGGAACAATACCCTGTACCAAGACACCCTGTTACCATTTTAAACAACCCGCCCGGGGTAGTTGACGGACAGCCCACAGATAGCATGTTTGCACATCATACTCGTCCGTCCTTCACAGCCGGAGACAGGTATGGTTTTGAGTTTTTAGAGTGGGTAATTCCGAGTGAAATAGAGTGGTACTCTATATATGACCCTACAACGAGTATCACTTTTACTATGCCTAACAGCCCCGTGACATTAACCGCTAATTGGTATTCTATTGCAGTACCTCCATCGTTTGACGTAACATTTACTGCGGGAAACAACGGGAGTATCGGCGCGACTGTAGACGGCAGCGCGATAACCAGCGGTGACGAAGTTACTGAGGGCAGTACGGTCGTATTTACGGCTACGCCGAATAGCGGATTCCGCGTTAATGAGTGGACGGTAAACGGGTATGCTGAGGGTAATGACACAACCCTCGAAATATACCTTGAGGAAGATATCGTGGTTTATGTTTATTTTGAGCAGATACCACCCGGGGCTATTTCAAATTATAATGTGACTATACCGATTCCGGTTGTCGGGGCTGCACCCGTGGCCACTTTTGCCGACCCCGGCGGGCAATGGGACGCCGCTATTATTTGGTCTCCCGCTGTGAGCAGTATATTTGCTCCGGCTACCGTATACACTGCCACCGTGACTGTCACTCCGCGAAGCGGATTTATTTTGACAGGCATAGGGGCTAACTTTTTTAGAATTAACGGCGGCGTGCCGACTACACCAAACGCCGCTAACGCAGGTACATTTTCTCATACATTCGCCGCTACGCCGGCGGCTGCAAGAGAATTAACCAATGTATCCGCCAACGGCACAACAGAAACCGTAACCACAACGGAGCTTACTTTAACCTTTGACGAAGCGGTGAGTGCAAATATCCAAAGCGGAAATATAACAATATACGGAGCTAATGTAACCGTCGGCAATGTATCAATACCGGACGGTGACAATAGACGCCGTACCGTGGAGATAACAGGCTCTTGGGCTAATGGTGCGGTAGTATCGGTTACGGTTGTAAGCCCTGCGGGTTACACAATAAGCGGCTCACCTCGTAATGTTACGTTGCACCGTGCGCCTACAGCCATAGCATCGGCGGGAGTAACCTTAACCGCGCCCAATACGGGCGGCATTCCCGCAGATACTGCGGCTGCGGTTAGCGGTGGTATGTATTCTGTATACTCTGTAGAGTGGCAACCCGCACACAATCCCTTCTTGGAAGGGGAAGTATATGCCGTAACCGTTACACTTACGGCGGCGGCAGGCCATGTTTTTGCGGATAATGTGACAGCCTCGGTAAACGGACAAAATGCAAGCATTACAGCACGCCAAAGCGACAGGCTTATATTTACCTTTACGTTTCCGCCAACGCCTTTATTTGGGATAGCGATTGCTCCCGATATATTGGATTTTGGCTATGTAACATTTGGCACACAGCCTGCGGCGATACCCGTAATCATAACAAACACGGGCAACCAAAACACGGGCGGGCTTGTTGCCGTGCTTGGCGGAGATGACAGAGCCTCATTTACGATTACCCAAGGGGCAAATATAACAGGCATTGCGGTCGGCGGCAGCGCGAGGGTTTATATTAGGCCAACCGTAGGGCTTCATGTGGGGTCGTATGCGGCCACGGTTACGATAAACACCGCCACAGGTAACACCAACCCGATAGCCCCGCAAGCTGCCGATATCGCCTTAGAAGTAACGCGAGCAGCCGCGCCCGGTATTGCATGGCCTTCTGCTTTGAGCATACCCTTTGGGCTGCCGCTTTCGGCTTCTACGCTTACGGGCGGCTCTGCGATGCATGGCAGCTTTGCTTGGGCAGACCCTTCTCATACCCCAAACGTCGGCGCAAATCAAAGATTTCCTGTAGTTTTTACCCCAAATGCGTCGGTATTACAAAACTTTGAGCCTATTGCCACACTAACAAATTATGTGCCGATTAACATAACCGCCGTACCGTTACCCGCGCCCGTTATTACCCTGCAACAACCCGGCGGGGAGTTTATTGCATGGCCCGATGTAGCCAACGCGCTAAGCTATCGCATTGCGGTAAGCGGTGTTGTCGGCGGAGATGTGGTTTCGCCTTTTGATTTGCGTACGCTTGGGCTTGGCCCCGGTAATCATCAGATTACTGTGATTGCTGTTAGCGGCAACGTCAATATTCCGGATTCGTTGCCGAGTAATGCCGTTACCTTCGCGCCGCCTCATTTTTCTGTTGGGCTTAACCCTTCCGGCAACAGGGATTTCGGGCGGATAGAACTTGGCGAAAGCTTGACTGTCGCGCATTCCGTTACCGTTAGAAATAACGGCAACAGACACACCGGGGATTTGACCGTTGCTTTAAGCGGCGCAAACGCCGGAGATTTTATATTAAATACTTCTGCCATACAAAGCCTTGCACCAAACGGTACGGCAAGCTTTACCGTTGTGCCAAACGCCATGGCTGTAGGTGTGTACCACGCCACGGTTACGGTTAGCGGCGACAATGATATTTTTGAACAGTTTGATGTAAGCTTTGAGGTGTATATAAACCCGCCGCAAATTACTACGATGATGCTGCCGAGTGGTGTAATTGCTTGGGAGTATAACCATGCTTTACATGCAACGGGTACGGGGGGCATTACCTGGTCGCTGGTAGGCGGAGCCTTGCCCTACGGACTGAGCTTTGGTTTTGACGGTGTGATTTTCGGTATCCCTGCGGATAGTGCGGCAATACAGACATATGTATTTACTGTGCGTGCGCAATCGCCCCATGGTTTTGATGAAAGGGACTTTAGCCTTGCCATATTGGAAACACCCGAGCCGCCCGTTATCTCCGCACCTGATTTTGCGGTCGGAACATTTGGGAATGCCTGGGATGTACAGCTTAACGCAATGGGCACAGGCCCGTTTACTTGGGATATTATCGCAGGCGCATTGCCCCCGGGTTTAAGCTTGAGTACGCAAGGCGTTATCACCGGCATACCAACGGCGGCAGGGAGCTTTAGCTTTACGGTAAGGGCAACAGGGCCGCTTGGCGATTTAAATGATACGCAGGAATTTTTAATAGCAATAGACCCGCCGCCGCCGGAAAGCATAAATGTAGAGGCGCAGGGCGACGCAACGACGGTTTTACAGGGTGCTGCGTTGCAGTTTAATGCGGCTGTGTTGCCTGCATCGGCGGTACAGACCGTAATATGGAGCGTGGAAGGCCATGGGAATGCAAGTATATCCGAAAGCGGCTTGCTTACCGTGGGCGAAGACGTACCCGCAGGCACAGCATTAACCGTTACCGCAACGGCATACGGAACAAGCTTATACGGCAGTGTCGGGGTAAGCGTTACGGCTGTGTCCGAGCCGCCTACACCTCCGACACCACCTACACCTCCGACACCTCCTCCTCTACCCCCTACAGATGCGTCCGTTATTTTATTTTCTATTGTTGACCCTTACCCGATATTTGGGCTGCCTAACGGTACACCCGCCACGGTTTCGGCATTTGGGCTGCCTTGGAATGTTATTATCGATACATCTGTCGGAACAATGACTGCCGCTGTGCAGTGGCATTTGCATAACATTAATTACAACCCCGCAAGCTTAAACGAGCAATGGCTTATAGTGCAAGGGACGGTATTATTGCCTTGGGGTGTTATAAATACGCGAGGTATTTCGACAAATATATATGTAAGCCTGCGTGTTAATGCGGCGGCTCACGTTCCGCATGTTCCGGCCACGGTGATACCGGCTGCGGTGATTCCGGCTCCGGGAGGGCTTCCCAATATACCTCCGACTACTGCCGCTGTACGCCCGCCTGTTACGCCTATACCTTCTCCCGTACCGCCTGTTGTTGCTCTTCCCGATGTGCCGGCCGAGCCTACCGTACATCCCGTTCTTACCGTTATGCTAAACGGAAGAAGGGTGGAGTTTGCAGGCCAAGCACCTATATTTGTGTACGGGACTTCTTTTATTCCCGTGCGGGAAATGTTTGAGCTGCTTGGGTATTACGTCGAGTGGGACGCGGGTACAGGCACGGCAACCATAAGCAGAGGTCGCGAAGTAATAATAATTACGGAGGGCAGCTATACCTTTACGGCAAACGGCTTTACGCACAGACATGAAATGTCACCACCGCAAACAATTAACGGCACGCTAATGGTTCCCTTTGTGCAGATACTGAGAAGCATAAATGTTACGGCTTCTCGAGACAGATATAACGTACTCCGAATGACACAAACTATGTAAGGAAAAAGCCCCGATTATTAGGGGCTTTTTTTTATTTATTGCGGATTAAAAATTGCGGTTACGGTAATACGGTCGCCCGATGCGGGTGGGATTATTGTCATCGGGTTTGTGGAAATGTTGGATGTTATCGCGCCTGTGATTTCGAAGTGGGAGAAGGCGTAGCCTTCCTGCGGCATTGCGGTAACTTCTATAGGAAGGGTGCGAATGTAGTACGCGCTGAAATTTCCGATTTCAAAGCCGTGTGTGCCTCGGCGTAGGAATAAATCCTCGCGTATATGCGCACCGGAGATGTTAAACCAGCCTTGGTCGGCGTCTGTTTGCCATGTGATGTTAGTTAGCTGCTCGGGTAGGCGTTGGTTTAGGCTTGGGAGGTCGTTTCTGTTGTAATGCTCCGCAAGGTGGCCTACGCTGTAGCTTGTGCGGGCGGTTAGCCAGTTGCGGATAAATTCCATCTCGTTTAACCAGCCGCTGCTGTCTGTGGGGCTTGTTGTGTTGTTCAAACGCCAACGGTAGGAATCCATGGCCATGGTGGGGGCGCGCTCGGCTATCATTTCATCGAGCAGATACTCTGCCATTGCGGGGTGGAAAACCGTGCCTGTATATGTGGAATAACGCGCTGCAAAGGTGTTTCTGAATTCCGGGGTTGCAAACATGATGTTTACGAGGTTTAGTACCCATTGCGGCCTGCGCCAGTTTTCTTGGAGGTCGGGGGATGTGAAATCGTCCAGCACGTTAAAATCCGCCCCCCAGTTGCGTGGGCTGCCGATGGAATGGTCGAAATCCTGTATGATAAAGCGGTATCTTCCGTCGCCGCCATGTACGTCGGGGATTATCTCGGTGCTTCTCCAGTATTCGAAGTTATTGCTTATCCAATCCCAGTTGCCAAAGTGATAGCCGATGATGAGATAGTCGATAAAATCGTCCAGGCATACACGCTCGGCAAAGGCCTCAAGGCCGCCGTTGTTTGTAAACTCGTTGATGGCTGTATTCGATAATGGAGAGTTGCGCAAATTATCTGTGATACCCCTTGCTCTTAGAAAATCTTCTACGACTTCGTATATGAAAATCGCGTTTGCCCAGTCCTGCACGTCATCATTCATCCAAATGCTGTTGCGGGGTACGTCAAATAGTTCCCCCAAAAGATGTGAATGCCTGTGTGTGCGAAGGCAGTACATTCCCCAAAACTCACCGTTTATGAACACTGCTCCGTATGCAAGATTTTGTATCGTGGGGCGGAGCGGCTCGCTCATTAGATGAACAACTGCGTCACGCACGCCCGACCTGTGCTGCTCGGAAAGCCGTGCGTTAAGGTGACGGAAATTGCCTACGGGCGTGGTTGCGTCGTAGAAATTACGCGTGGTGTTTGGGATTAAATCGTACAGGCCGCGTATGTCGCCGTCGCCTTGGTTAAAGTTTAGACGCAGTGACCTTTTTGCGTGGCGTCTGGAAAATTGACCCATTACCCATGCTCTTGCTTCCTGCGAAACAATTAGCTCGCCGCCGGGGGCAAACATTTCTACATTTACTACGTGGCGTGTGCCTTCCCAGCTAGGATACGGCCATGGTATAAGGCGCGGGTCGTAGTCGCCATATGCACGTCTTGGCCCCCAGTTGTTATACATGCCATGGCGCGTGTGCGTAAAATGCTGCGGCTCCATCGTGAGAGAAAGTGTCCTTATGTTTGTAAGCTCGCCTGCGTCTACAAAAAAGGATTGTGTCACCGTTTCGGAGGCTGTGCCGTCCGGAGCAAATGCGCGGGCGCGGATTACCATGCCGTTGTATACAAGGCGCGGGCGGAAGCTGTTTGTCCAGCCGCCCTCGTACGCCCAGCCTATGCCCTGTACGGATATGGGGCTGTTTGCCGCTGTGGTCGCGGGTGCGACGATGGGTATTGCCCTGTTAAATACGGGCGAATTTTGCGACGGAATGCTGCCGTCCGTGGTAAAGCGGATAACCGTACCGGGCGCGGCGTCCAATGTTAGCTCAAACGGCTCGGAGTAAAACCCTGCCGCATGGGAAAATGCAGGTGGCTCGGGGGCGTAATCATTAGCCGACACGCCAACGGGTAACATTGCCATAAATGTGGCAATAAGTAAGGTAATCACCAGTTTTTTAGTATGTCTCATTTTAATCCTCCTCAAAGTATACGTACCTTGTAATCCATGAGGATAATATAACATGGTTTAGCAAATTTGTATTGACGAACATATATGCGTGTGATACCATGGATAAAATTACACGAAAGGAGCTGCTTATATGTGTACCACACCAAAAATTGACCCGGAGTTTAAAACTCTCATTCCACCGCTTTCCTCCGATGAGAGGATGCAGTTGGAACAGAACATCATTTCTCACGGCTGCAAAAATGCACTCGTTTTGTGGAATGGCGTGATAATCGACGGGCATAATCGTTTTGAAATATGCGTGGAGCATGGCGTCGAATTTGAAATTGTAGAAATGGAGTTTGAATCACGCGAGAGCGTAAAGCTGTGGATTTTGGATGAACAACTGGGTCGGCGGAATTTAAACGACGCAGCAAGAATAGAAATCGCGCTGATGAAAGAGGAGCTTTTGCGGGAGCTGGCGAGGAAAAACCAAATGCTCGGCGGGCGAGAGAAATCAAGGGCTGCAAAGCTTTTGGTCAAAAAAACAAATGGTGCGATTAATGTTAGAAAATCTATGGCGGCCGACGCAGATGTAAGCGAGAAAACCTTGCAACGCTACACCCAAATAAAAAAAGACGGCGACGCGGAGCTGCTGCAAAAGGTAAAAAGCGGTGAGCTAAAAATAGGCACAGCGCACAAAATGCTAACCTCGCAAATAATGAAGCATCTAAAAATCGCAACCCAAATGTACAAATATATACAAAAACACACCCGGGCAGACGATGAGGGGATTAACAACCGCCTTCTCATCTTACAAGACCTGCTTAATCGACTATGCGAAAAACTGGAAGGAGTAAAACATGCTGAAAATTAATCCCAAATTTAAAGACCTAATCCCACCACTTAGCCCCGAGGAGTTTTGTCTGCTGGAGCAAAGCATCCGCACCCAAGGCTGCCGCGACGCTATTATCACATGGAGGGGCGCAATAATAGACGGGCATAACCGCTACGCAATATGTACAAAGCACAATATCGGGTACAAGGTTAAAGAAACGCGCTTTCCGTCACATAAGGCCGCGATGCTTTGGATAGTAGAGAATCAGCTTGGGCGGCGTAATCTTTCGGACGCGGCGCGTATCGAGCTTGCCATGCGAAAAGCCGCAAACAGAAAGGATATCGCAGATTATGCAAGGCTAAGTGAGACTACCGTGCAAAAATATATTAAAATAAAAAAAGTCGCAGACCCCGCACTGCTACAGCGTTTATGGAAGGGTGAAGAAAAAATAAGCACCGCGTATCATATAGTATCTCGTAAGGTTTTTAAGGTGAATGACACTCCCGACCGTGCAAAATGCATAGAGTACAATCTTAACAAAATCGAGGAGGTTTATCGCCGTGCGCTGGAGTGCGCAAATATTGGGCAGGGGGATGTTGTGGGCTTGGAGAAGGCTTTGCAGCCGCATGTGATGTTTTTTGTTACGAGACAACGAAAACGCTTTAGTTAACAATGTGTTAAAAGTGTAAAATTTTCTTGCATTGTTTGTAAAGTTTTTGTAAAATACACACAAGTAATGCAAATGCCTTATTAAAATCACAGGGAATGTTTGCCGCAAAATGTGGCAAAACACACCTGTGATTTAGAAGAATCGGAGGGATATTTAAATGAAGAAGTTAGCAAAACGCAGCATCGCGTTGTTGACGGCAGTACTTATGGTGTTCGGCACGTTTTCTACCGCCTTGGCGGAAGCTGTCACCGGTGTGCAAAGCGAAGAAGCGATTGTATTGCTTTTCGACGGAGCATCTGTTTCACTCGGTGGCGAGCTGAAGCTTGAATACGAGCTAAGCGTTGCCGAGACGCCACTCGGGTACAAAATCGAGTGGCGCATAGAGGGCAACAAGTCTCAATCCACCGCCATAGCAGACGGCATTTTACATGTTGATTTTGGCGAAACCGCAAGCTACCTCACCATCTCCGCCGCAGTGTATGCGCGTGTAGTGGATGTAGTGTATTTGCCGGTAGTGCCGGACGACACAGAGCCGGACATGCCCGACGACGACGATGACTATGACGTTGGATACGACGACGATGGATACGATGACGATAATTATGATGACGGGTATGACAACGATTACACCGATGGATACTACAACGCATATGATTACAATGATTACGGCGACACCAATGTAAGCTATGACGCATATGACAATGGTTACGACGACGTAGCGGTACTGGGCGCGTACTACGACGCAGACACAGACGGAGACGAATATAACGCCCCGCCTGCTTTTTTACGTCAAGAAATAGTTAGATATGTACGAATAGCCTTTGCAGAAGCCACCGTTTATGTGTATAGCTTTTTTATGCCGCTTAGCGCAAGCGTTGGTTCGGGTTTGGTGTGGTCGCTGGCTAATGCAACTGCCACGGATACATCCGATGAGCATAACGATATTACTGTGCCGTTGAGTACATGGGGTGGCGGTACAGCACTTGCTCTTAACGAGACAACAGGTGCGTTAACTGTGTCCGGCAGAGCCGGTACATCTGATGGCGGTGTATTTACTTTTGCACAAGCGGGCATGGATGTTACACAAAACACCTACAGCATAACTGTAGCCGGTGTTATCGTAAGAGCCGAAGGCTCCGTCCGAAACCCCAATTTTAGAATACACGGTATAACAGGGGGTGCTACAGCAGCACTAGGTGGTAGATTTGAAAACAATACCCTCACCAATAACATGACATTTAATCACCAATTTACTGTCGGCGTAGAAGGCACTTTAGCTTCTACACTTACAGGCCTTAGGTTTATGACTAATGCCGCAGGTGATACCTACGACTTAATCATCAGCACGCTCAGTGTTTGGAGATTACCGGAGCCTGTATGGTCGCTGTCCAATGCAACTGCCGCAGATACATCCGATGAGCATAACGATACTACTGTGCCGTTGAGTACATGGGGTGGCGGTACAGCACTTGCTCTTAACGAGACAACAGGTGCGTTGACTGTGTCCGGCAGAGCCGGTACATCTGATGGTGGTGTATTCACTTTTGCAGAAGCAGGCATGGATGTTACACAAAACACTTACACAGTAACTGTAGCCGGTGCTATCGTAAGAGCCGAAGGCTCCGTCCGAAACCCCAACTTTAGAATACACGGTATAACAGGGGGTGCTACAGCAGCACTAGGCGGTAGATTTGAAAACAATACACTCACCAATAACATGACATTTAATCACCAATTTACTGTCGGCGTAGAAGGCACTTTAGCTTCTACACTTACAGGCCTTAGGTTTATGACTAACGCCGCAGGTGATACCTACGACTTAATCATCTCCACCCTCACCGTATACACCGCAGGCGAAGCACTCCCGCAAACCCCGGAGCAAGCCGCAGACGTAGCAGAAACCGTATTAGAAAACCCTGTCTTGCTTGGGTCTCTCACAAACGATAATGCGGCAGATTCTATTCTTAATGCCGTAAATGCCGCTATAGCCGCACACATAGACGCCGACTGGGCTACCCCGGGTGCGACAATCCCCGCAGGTATCATACCCGGCGACACAATACCAACACCAAACCCAACAATCACCCCCGCCCAAGTAGGCGTACCCGGTAGCATTTTGGGTGTAATAGTATTTACAGAAAACCCAACAGCTTATCTGCTGGTAGACTTAGAAATCCCTGCGCTTCCGGATGCCGCACCTGTTACGTCGTTTGCTTGGACGTATGCAGACGGCACAAGGCTCGGCGCGGAAACAGGAAACGCCCTCGGTGCGATACGCTTCGAAATCCCGCAAAATCTTAGGGTAAACTTTTCGGAAGCAACCGGGGCAGAATTAGTATTTGCATTTAGCCCAAATCTAGCTAACCGCAGAGTTATCGCGTGGACAAATGTGAGCAATGCACAGCCTACGGATTTGGCTGCCTTGCCTACCGGCTCTTTTGCCGATACAAGCGCGGTTATCGCAGGTGCGGCTGCAAACGATGTTGCCGCAACAAGATTTGCCGTGCCGATGGCATTCCTAACCGATGGCGCGACACATATCTACGTTGCAAAAACAACCAATAACCCCGCTATGAACGAGCCGGGCAACCACCGCCCCGCAGAGCTTAACCGCATAGCCACCATGACAATGGAGCTTACCGTTCCGCTGCTGGAAGAGTATTCGTGGGCATATGCAGACGGCACAAGGTTCGGCGCGGCAAGCGGAAACGCCCTCGGTGCGATACGCTTCGAAATCCCGCAAGGCCTACGCTCAAACTTCGAAAATGTAGAATCGACGGAGCTGTCGTTTACCTTTAGCGCGGCAACCGGCAACCGCAGGGTTATCGCATGGACAAATGTGAGCATGGCACAGCCGGAAAATCTGGCGACCATACCTACAGGCAATATTGCTGCTATTACCAACGCAGACCCACGGGTAATTGCAGGTGTAGGTGCAAACGCAGTTACGGAAGCAAGTTTTGCATTGCCCCTTTGCTTCCTTACCGACGCAACCACGCATTTATATGTTGCAATGACAACAACTAACGATAACATGAATCTGGACACAAACCATCGTCCGGCAGAATTGGCAACCATCGCAAACATGACACTAAGCCTATCAATGGCTCCCTCACTTATCTTTCCCGACGGCACAATCTACGACATAGACTATGACACCACATTGGGCGACCTCCCGGGTAATGTGGGAGACCATATTATTTTGCGTGCGCCTGTAGGCGGTACGCTTTCCGGTGTAAACGAAACCTCGATTTCCCTTACGGGCAGAGACAGCAACGCGCAAGGCATTGATATTTGTGTTGTCAAACTGCACAGCCTGCTTACACCCGACCATAGATATCGCTTTGAAATAGCAGGTACAGTAGGGACTGCCCCTGCTACATCGGCTAATGCCGCACGTTTTATCCGCCCCAGCGGCGGAGGCGGTGATACCCTAACCCATATAAATTCGTCTACCGGCGAAAACGGTGCGTTTTCATGGGATGTTACCCTCTATTACGAAACAATAGCAGACCACGCCGTTAACGGAGCAGCAATATACAGAATCGGAACAAATAATGCCGCAACAAACGACCAAGACATTGTTATTACAACACTGCGCATTACCGAGCTTGCTCCACCTGAGCCACCACCGGTATTCGGCTATATCTTTGACCTGCAAGACCACCTTGCCGGCATAGCTCCGGGTACTGTAATCGCAAGGAGCGCGGCGGCAGAGCCTCCCGCAATTAACAACGACGAGCATATCCGCGTTTCCCATGCGGGTACAGGTGCGGCAGACGCCATCACCATAACGGTAGGCCAAAACGGTCTGTTCCGTAACCTTAATGTAAACAGAGGCGGCGCAAACGCAACACGTGGGCTTTTACTGGTTGGTGTAGACTTCCAAGAAGGCGACATCATCACCATCGTAGGCGACCTGCTTACACCGGGCTTGGATATACGCCTGCAACCAATGCCAAGCACTACCATGCCCTCCTTTGACGAGCATATCCAAACAGGAGACGGTCCTTTTACCCTGGAGTACACGGTAACTGAGGCTTTTGCCGACGGCAGTACCGATGGTGTGCGTATTCTCGCGCATGGTGCGGGCATTGCGGCAACTTTCGTCTTATACGACCTCACCGTATACCGTCCCGACCCGGACGCTGTTCCATTCACACCGGGGCCACAGATTATAAGGACAGTGGCGGTAGAGTTTGAAGCAACAAACGTAACAGAGCCTACCCCTGTTACCGTAGCAAGTTCTCAACTGCGCAGGAATACGGGAAGCGCGGGTAATGTAAGCCCCGCCAACATGTCCTTTAATGTACCCGCCAACGGCACTGTACTGTGGACAATGGAGCTACCCGTTCACGCATATGGATTTATCGGCTGGCAAAACATGGGCGAAATCACCCCGCCTGACGGTATAGGGCTGGAAGCGACTGCATTTATCATAAACGGCATTCGCCTAATCCCCACATCAACCTTTGACATGGCAGAAAGAAATCTGCCCAGCCGTTTCCAAAGAGCAAGCGAAGATATAGGCCACGTATATGCAACATGCTCCTGCGGTAACGCAAGCCTGGAGCTTGCCACCGTAACGTACACCATACCCGGTACCGACGCAGAAGGCGGACTGGTAACAGGCAATGACGCAGGTGCGTACTATGTACCCACCCGCGTAGTAGTAGCCTTTATCCAAAACGAAGACCTCGACGGTTGCCACATCCCCTTCACATGGGGGCAACCGGGTGGCCCTGCGCTGCACCTCGAAACCGCCACCGACGAAACCACCTTCCGTGGTAGCGACGCAACGGTAGTACACACGGGCGGCTCGGCAAACAACGACCCACATGTGCTAAGACTTAGCCGCATTGCTATCACAGACGACGACAGAGAAGCCATGCGTAATGCCCTAAACAGCGAGCTAATGCTTAACACCGTAGAACGCGGCAACCGCGCCATATGGGTTTGGACAGATTTGTCCGCTAACGTACAAGGCGCAAGCGGTAATCCCGCACAGCTATCCTTCCTTACCAATGCAAACCACACAGCGGGTGCGCTTGTGAGAGAAGTGGTAGACGGGCCTACCCTCATAGAAATCCCGATGGAACTTTTATATATACCCCCTGCCTCTCCCGGCGGACGCGGTATATACGCAGAGCATATTTATATTATGACAACCCTTTCGGCACATGCCGGTGCGTCGGATATCGAGGGCGTATTAGTCCCCGGCGGCCTAAGGAGAGATTCTACAAACGAAATCTCACACGCGACATTAACCTTTGTTGCACCACGTGACTTTGTACGCAATATCTCACTTAACATCGGCGTAAACGAATCGGAAATGCGCTTTACCTGGTGGACACCTATAGGGCAGGCACTGCCCCAGTCTGCTACGATACAAGTAGCACGCCAAGACCAGCTTGTGGACGGCCAAATGCCGGAAAACGCAAGGACAATCCGCGCCACACAACCATGGCACGGCCCTGCCGCCATCGGCTCGGCTGCCGCGCATATGGGCGCGCCTCACCCCGTACCAAATATTACACCCATTGATTTAACCGCAAACCCACAATACGCATTTGACACAAACCGCCTAAGCGTACCGGGGCTTACCGCAGCCACAAGATATGTATACCGCGTAGGTAATCGCATACTTGGCGATAACGGTCAACCCGAATATGTGTGGAGCGATATCCACCACTTTGACACATTTGACCTTACCGACGGACAAACGGTTTTGCTTATCGGCGACCCGCAAATCGGTGGGCAATCCATCCCACGTATGACCAGAAACTGGCCGTATGCACTTACCAGAGCAGTAGACCGCGCAAACATACACGGCGGCCCGGGCTTCATATTAAACGTAGCCGACAACTGGTCTGCGGCAAACATCGTTTACCGCATGGAAATTTACCTTTCTCCGGCGGAGCTTCGTAATATCCCCGTATTTACTACAATAGGTAACCACGACACCGTTACCCAGCGTACAGGCGCGGGATATGAGTCACCCTTTGCACTGCAATCCTATATTTATTACCATCCTAACCATACTTGGCTGGAATGCCGCGCTACAGGCGTGCTTGGACACTCCCGCCATACCAGTAACTACCAACGCGGTGGTGGTAATCACTTCTTTAGCTACGGCGATGTACTGTATATTTCGCTAAACACAAACGACCGCGAGCAACGGGAAATCCACAGAGCTACGTTAGAAGCTGCTGTAGCCTCGCACCCCGATGCCACATGGCGTGTCGTTATCTTCCACCAAGACCCCTTCGGCAGCGGTACAGGCCACGCCGCAGGTATGCCCGCCAGCAGCAGACAGCGTATCAACCACCTGCTGCAAGAATTTGATATCGACATCGTATTTAACGGTCACGAGCATACCCATGGACGTTCGCACTTTATCGACAGCCCCACTCTCGAAGGCTCTCCCGTAAACGTAATGGAACAACGCCCGTCAGACTTTGGCCGCAATAGGGACGGACGCCTTGTATTCGACGCTAACCCCGGTGTATTTGTTGCACCGCAGGGCATTCCGTATATCACACTCGGTACGATTGCCGACTTCCCAAAATATACGTCTATACAAGACCCCATGCTCCCATGGGTTGCATGGACAGACCCGGCACAATTTGACTACTACGCACAATACTCGATTTTGTTAATCGACGGCGACTCACTCACAGTAAACACCTATGTTATACCTCACGCCCACGGCACACCCGGCGCAAACGCGACGCTAAACCCCACAGGCGAGCCTTCCTTTAGGAGCAACAGCTTTACCATCCGCCAAAACGCTAGGTTTGATGATTTGGAGCTTTTGATTGCAGGCGCAAATGCATTTGAACAAGGCGACATGACAGATGCATCATGGGCAGATTTCCGTGCCGCTGTTACCGCCGCACAAGCCCTCACCGCTGCTTCTCCCGCGACAGCCATCCACGACGCGTTTATGCATATCTATGATATGTACTTCGCGCTGGAAAACAGTGCAGACTTTACCGCACTGCGCGCATTGGTAGAAGAAGCCTCCGCACTGCTCGATACCGCAGTAGAAGGCCCTTGGTACGGCCAGTTCCCACGCGGCTCTATCGCCGAATTCCGCGCTGTGTATGCTCCGGCGGCATTGGTTAACTCCATTAGACTTTCTACACAGGTTGCCATCGACGCACAATACGCATTGCTTCGCCCCGCGTTTGACGCATTTGTGGCAAGTGCGAGTGATATCCCGCGTCCGTGGATAGATGTGCATAACATCCCCGCCACAGGCGAATACACTCTGGGACTGCTTAACTGGATGGACGACTATGTTCCGTTGCAAATCTGCTACACCTGCTCCGACCCGGACGCAGAGTTCCCCACCTACTGCCGCTTTATCGTTAACTGGGAAAAACACCCCAACGTGACACCGCGCTTCCACGCTCACTTTACAAAAACTAACTTTGCGGGCGGCTCACTACGGCTTAATCCACACCCGGCAGCAGGCGACAACCATCACACCAACTTTGTGGTAGAGCGCGATTCTGTACGCCCATGCGAGCCATTTGGCCCGGCAAACGCAGTCGGCGGCCGCCACAACATCCCATTCGGGACCTATACCGATGGCAGTGCCCGTTTTACAAACGGCCATATCACCCAAACACACGCAGGCGAGTGGATTCGCTACGAGCTTAATGTTGCACAGGCAGGAGAATATCGCCTGCGTCTCGGAGCGGTTAACCCACAAGCCGTAGCAAAAACCGTGCTTGTACGCGACAGCCTTTACAACACACTAACCTACTTTAATATCCCCGCAGGCCACGGCGTACAAGAAGGCTGGACAGCCGCTAACCCGCTAATCGAAGCAGAAGATACGATATTCCTGCCCCAAGGCAGATTTATCTTGGAAATTCTGTTTATGACCGACGGCACAGCCGCCACAGGCCCGACACACCACGGCACAGGTAACGTATCCAGCTACCCCGACGGCGCAAACGTAGATATCCTTACGCTGGAACGTATCGGCAGCATGGAACGCCCGACACCCGCACCCATATGCCTGGAAGGTATCCCCAATGTAGTAGAAGGCTCCACAACATTTATCCTACCGCTAATGCCAAACGACGCAGCAGGTAACTCACTGCGCCAGCGCGGCTGGGCAATGGCAGGCACATCAAACGAATGGGGAGTAGTCACAGACAATCCCTTTACCCTTAACGAAGTATCCGCCGTCACCCACCTTATATTTGACGTGGCAGGCAGACCCGCCGGTAACATGAATATAGTGCTTGCAGGCGGTCACACAGGCGGATGGAATCAGGACGATTTAAGCGTAGCCGCCGGATTCTGTCAAGAAACAATGCGCATTATAATCGACCTGCGCAATCACACGGCCTACGCCTTATGGAACGACGTTTCTGACGGCGGCGCAAGAAGAGTTATCGTATCCCACAACTCGGAAAGCTGGGACGAAATGAACGTAATCCGTGCATTCTTTGTACTGGATGACAGCTACGTTCCACCACCACCGGGCTGCGGCGATTGCGACGAGCCGGATTGCGAATACTGCAACCCACCTGAAATCACCACAGAAGTCATATGGACACTCGAAGTCACCCAAGAAATGGTAGACACACTCAACGCCAACGAAACCTATGACCGCGTTACACCCGCCGATTCTCCGACATTCACCTATGTAAACGGCAACCTGCAAGTCTCCGGACGTGCAGAAAACTGGTTCTCCCTCGACGTATTACTCCGCGATATGGAGCTTACCGAGGATGGCAGCTACAGAATCACAGCCGTAGGTACAGCAGCACCGGGCGCGTTATTTATGGCAGAAAAACCGCTGGAAAACGAGCCATGGAATGTAGGCAGAATTACAGGTAATGCAACAGGCGTAATAAAATACTTTACCAGCGTGATACCACGCGTAGGCACAGTAACCCCCGGCTACGACGAAGACGGCCTATGTCTGCACAGGATACGGATATTTACCACAGGTACGGGCAACTTTACCGTCAGCAGCATAATAGTCGAGCGTATGCTTGGAGTAGTAGTACCGCCACCCGATGTATGCGAAGAATGTGGCGACGACCCATGCACATGCCCACCGGATGATTATACGCCTGCTCCTACGCCACCGCCTACACTACAGCCTGCACCACGTCCACCCGCAGGCGGAGGCTTTGCACCGGTTGTACGGCCTGCTGCACCGGGAGCAATCACGCCACCCGCAGCACCACCCGCACAACCACCTGCCGCAGCAGTATCGGTAGATTACGAAGGTGTAGAAGTTGTGATACCCGACAATGTTATGGCATATCTCTTCCCCAACGTCGCAGACCTTGCCAACATGCAAGTTAGAATCACACAAACACCGGGCGCATTCGGCACAGATTACGACACCACGGGTGTACTAACCACCGTAGATGTAGCCATATATCTCCACGACACACCCATAACCCGCCGTCTCCCCTCACCCGTTGCAGTAGCTGTTTCTCTCGAGGGCTTTGACTTGGCAGGCGTAAACGTCCACAGGATAGTAGCCCTGGACGAAAGCGGAGAAGTAATCGGCGGCCATGTATGCACCGATACAAACAGGTTTATATTTGCAACCGCATTAACAGGCGCGTTCGAAATCACCTATGTACAGGAGCTGCGGCGTCTGGTAGTAGGTCTCGATACCAACATCATAAGAGACCTCGCAGATAACGCCCCGCTGCAAACAATGGACGTACTGCCCGTAATAGAAAACGGCAGAACACTCCTACCCGTGCGTTTCTTGGCCAACGCCCTTGGTGCGGAAATAGGCTGGAACGAAGCCGCACGCGAAGTAACCCTAACCAAAGACGGGCAATCACTAACCATCCCCATAGGCGTAATCACCCCCGAGCTTGCAGCACTGGGCTTGGATGTACCGCCCATGATAGTAGACGGCAGAACAATGATGCCCACCCGCTTTATAGCAAACTACTTTGGTGCGCTAATAGAATGGGATGACGCAACAAGAACATTTGAAATAATAATGTAAGCAAGCACACCAAAAGAGAGTTGTGGCGCAAGCCACAGCTCTCTTTTTTTGCTATAATGGCAGCATAATTTTGCAAGGAGAATAACTAATGCACATTCTTATATTAGAAGACGACCCGATAATTGCCTCCGGCCTAATCTACGCCTTGGAGCAGGAAGGCTATGGCGTAACCCATGCAAAAACCATCTCCGAAGCAGAGACGGCTATTGCACGGGAGGGGTTTTCGTTGGCGATTTTAGATATGCAGTTACCCGACGGCAAGGGGTTTGACCTCGCGGGCAAGCTGGCTTCTACGCCGATTATTTACCTTACCGTCGTGGATGATGAGACCAGCGTGGTGCGTGCGTTTGATAGCGGCGCACATGATTATGTTACCAAACCCTTTAGGGTGAGGGAGCTTTTGGCGCGGGTTAAAAGGACGCTTGGGGTTAATTCTCAGGGGATTTGTGTGGGGGATGTTTCTATTGATTCTGTTGCTGGCAAGGTTTTTAAGGGCGGCGAGGTTTTGGAGCTTACCGCTTTGGAATACCGCCTTCTTTTGATACTTGCTACTCACCGTGGGCAGTTACTTACGCGTACACAGATTTTGGAAAATATCTGGGACAGCGCGGGCAGCTTTGTGGAGGATAACACGCTAACCGTGTATATAAAACGCCTGCGCGAAAAGCTTGGCGACGCGCTAAAAATCGAAACAGTGCGGGGGGTGGGCTATCGTGTGGATTAAAAAATCGGATGTCACAAGCCTATCCGCCGATATCCGAAAAATAATCGACGGCAAAAAAATAGACCTTCGCGATAATCGCGAAGGCATTTGGGGAATGCTGAAAAACGACATCCATACCCTCGCCTATCATAAAAACGAGCAGATGGACACCTTACAAAAGGAACGCACCGCCATGGCCGACACGCTGGTAAACATATCCCACCAGATAAAAACACCGCTAACGGCAATGACAATAATGGCCGACCTGATAGAAAACGCCCCACCGGAAAAACAGGCAGAATTTTTAACAAATATAAAGGCGCAGCTTACACGCATGGAATGGTTTGCCTCCGCGCTCCTAAAAATAGCAAAGCTGGACGCAGGCGCGGTAGAATTTACCTCGGAAAATATTTCCTCGGAAAAATTAACAGAACTCGCATTGCAACCTCTGCAAATTCTGCTGGAAGTAAAAAATCAAAAAATAGAATCCTCCCAAGAAATCCACCTAAGCTGCGACAAACGCTGGACAAGCGAAGCCCTAACAAACCTAATAAAAAACGCCTCCGAGGCCTCCCCGGAAGGCGGCGTTATCCGCTTGGAAAGCGGCGAAAATCCCATCTGCAAATGGATTTCCGTAACAGACAGCGGCGCGGGAATTAAAAAGGAAAAAATGTATAACCTGTTTAAACGCTTCGAAGGCACGGAAAAGGGCTACGGCATTGGGCTTCCGCTTGCGCTGGCAATAATGCGCGGGCAAAATGGCGATATTGAGGTGAGCAGCAGCGGCGGCGGACAGGGCGCGACGTTTGCGTTGAAGTTTTATAAATGATTATCTTTACGCGCAAGGTATAGACATTGCGCGTAATTTTTGGTATTATAGCAATAAACAAACATTGAAAGGCGGTACTGTCATGGCAGAGACAACCAATCTAAATATTAGGATAGATAAAGGGCTAAAAGAACAAGCCGAAGTTTTTTTCAATGAATTGGGACTTAACATGTCCTCGGCATTTAATATTTTTGTTAGGCAATCATTAAGACAGGGTAAAATACCCTTTGAGCTTTCTGTTGTTGCCGACCCAAAACTCACCATTGACGAGCAAATTAGAGAGGCGGCACTAAGGCGCAACCCCAAGCGGGTAAAACTCCAAACTGATGAAAGCGGCAGTGTTATCGTTGATAAGGACAAACATCCGGATATTTACGATTGGGCGGTAAACGGCTAATGTCTCCGCATGAGATTTATATTATTCATTTATCTTGGGGGAGTGATGGCAAGATTCGCCCGGTGTTGGTGTTTATTGTGGATGAAGACACCGTTGATATCTATCAAATAACAACTCAATATGAAAATAAAAGCGAACATATCAAATCACAGTATTTCAAAATAAATGACCCGGAGCAAGCAGGACTTAATAAAGCTTCGTATATAGATACAGGCACATTAATTAGCTTGCCAAAAGATGCATTCAAAGGAAAAACACCTGTCGGCATATTGACAGATGGCGACAAACAACGATTTTTAAAATTTTTAAAATAGTCACCAAAAAGTCACTTTAGCCGGTTAAACTACCTCTGAGGTGATTTTTTATGGCAATTTTACAAGTTAACGACTTGAAAAAAGAGTACGGAAAGGGCGACACTATTGTCACTGCGCTTGGTGGTGTTAGCTTCTCGGTGGAGAAGGGCGAGTTTGTTGCGATTATCGGGGCTTCCGGCTCGGGTAAGTCTACGCTTATGCATTTGCTTGGCGGGGTTGACAGGCCTACTTCGGGCGGGGTTATCATTGACGGCAATGAAATTTACAAATCCAACGAGAGCGAGCTTGCGATTTTCCGTCGCAGAAATATCGGGATAATTTATCAGTTTTACAACTTAATCCCGACGCTTTCTGCGGAGGAGAATATCATGCTGCCGCGATTGTTGGATAATCGCAAGCCCGATAAGGAGAAACTGAAGCATATCCTGGAGACGATTGGGCTTACCAACCGTGCCGAGCATTTGCCTAATGAGCTGTCGGGCGGGCAGCAGCAGCGGGTTTCTGTGGGGCGGGCGTTAATTAACGACCCTGCGGTCATTTTGGCGGACGAGCCTACGGGTAATTTGGACAGCAAATCCAGCCGCGAGATTATCGACTTGCTGAAGCTTTCCAATAAGCGGTTTAACCAGACGCTTCTTGTGATTACGCATGACGAAAATATCGCGCTGCAAGCCGACCGTGTTATTACGATAAGCGACGGGTTTATCGTCCGAGACGAGGCTGTCCGCGGCGGGGCGGTGGCAAAATGAAGCTCACGGCAAAATTGGCTTACAGCCAGCTAATTGCAAACAGAAAACGCAGTATATGGACGTTGCTGGGTATTATGCTCGCCACTGCAATGTTTACGGCGGTGTTTGGCTTTGCGGCAAGCTTTGCGGCAACTATCGGCGAGTTTATGGATGATATGTATGTACGTGCTGATTACTACCGCACCATCTACGGCGCGGGCGGAATTCTTAGTGTACTCATCGTTATCGTATCGGTGGTCGTGGTATCGAACGCATTCCGCGTAAGCGCGGGCGAAAGAATGTCACAGTTTGGCTTGCTTAAAAGCGTAGGCGCGACAAAAAAACAAATCGCACAAACCGTGATTTACGAAGGTATTTTCCTTTCCGCCGTGGGGATTCCAGCAGGGCTGGTGCTGGGAATGCTCGTTCAGGTGATGGGTGTGGCGATTGCCAACCACATGCTCACGGACCTTAATGCTTTGCAAGACGGGGATTACACACTTGTATTTGGCTTTGTTTTTGCGTGGCAGGCAGTGATTGTTTCGAGCGTACTGTCGTTTTTTACGGTGCTGCTTTCTGCTTGGCTGCCTGCCCGCAGAGCCGCTAAAACTGCTGCGATTGACGCCATTCGCGGTGAGGGGGAAGTTAAAATAAAAGCACGTCGTTTTAGGGGCGGATTTTTTGTTCGCAAGATTTTTGGCTTCGAAGGCGAGCTTGCGGCTAAGTCGCTAAAGCGCAGTCGGCGTAATTTCCGGGCTACGGTTATTTCGCTTACGGTTGGCATTGTTTTGTATATCGGAGCCAGTAGCTTTGGCTCGCAGTTTTTCCGTATGACTAATCTTGTTTTTGGGCATATCGAAGCGGATGTTATGGCTCATTTTATAGGCTCGCGTTCTTTTTCTTTCGACGACGAGGGTAATATGATTGAGTTGCGATACATGGCACTCACTCCGCAAAACGCAGACCAAATCACCGCGGGGATGAGTGAGTTTTCTCCCGATACTTCTGTCATAGGCGTGGGCGGCAACGCATGGCGTTACATGATAAATAATGACGATTTGCGATTTACGCCCGATTTCCAAGAATATATGGACCGACAAGAGTGGTCAATGCGCCAAGGAATGATACGCGGATATTTTGACGTAACATTGCTCACCGTGGACGCGGCGACTTACGCAGAAATGGCGCGGCGGGCGGGTGTTCCGCTAGGCTCTAACATCTTGGTAAACCACGCTCGCTCGCAGCCCATAAACGGAAACTGGACAGAGTTTACGCCCCATGTTTTTACCGGACAAACACTACAAATGCACACTCACGACGGCGAAATCGTATATTTACCCCTCCACGGCCAAATAAGCGGGACAAACGTGCCGCACGAAATTTCTCACACGCAAAGGAGCTACCTTATGGTAATCGTACCCGAGGTAGATGCCACGTTTTATTTCTGGATGGTGCAAACCGATGACGTACATGGCTTTGAGGCTTATTGGCGGGACTTTTTGTTTGACATTCTACCGCCACAGCCATACGACCTCGCCGCCACACCCGGCTTTAATGCCGGCGTCTTTAACGCACACGCCGAGTACGACGCAATGCGCAGCCTGTTTCACTTAATAATGACTGCAATTTACGGCTTTGTTGGAATGCTGATTCTCATAGGCTTAACCAACGTAATCAGCACGATTTCCACTAACATTCGCTCGCGCTCCCGTGAGTTTGCCGTGCTGCAAAGTGCGGGCATGACCACCGACGGGCTAAAACGTATGCTAAATTTGGAGAGCATTTTATGCTCGGCAAAGGCTCTGGTTTTTGGGCTGCCGCTGGGGGTTGGCGTTTCGTTTCTTTTTTACATGGCAATCATGGAGTCCGTTGCCTTCCCGTTTGAATTCCCGTGGATTCCTATTGCGCAAAGTATTGTGGCGGTTTTTGCCATCACTTGGATAACCATGCGATTTGCCGTATCGCGGCTAAAGGGCGGCAGCATTGTAGAAAAAATCCGAGGAGAAGAGGTGCGCTAAGATGATGTCACTTCCCGCAAAACTGGCGTACAGCCAGCTAAAAAATAATCGCCGTCGCACCATGTGGACGCTGGTGGGTATCATCCTGTCCACGGCGTTAATAACCACAGTTTGTACACTGGTGGCCAGCGGAACAAACGCCGTGCTGCTGCTGGGCGGCGACCCCGCACAGCATGGTGTGCTTTTTGTGATATTCGCAATCCCCGCGGCTATCGTAATCGCAATCATCGTCGCCATGTCCGTTATCGTGATTTCCAACAGCTTTAACATAAGCGCGGCACAGCGCACGGCGCAGTTTGGAATCCTTAAAAGCACGGGCGCGACCGCACAACAGATAAAAGCCACCGTTATGTACGAAAGTATTTTTTTGTCGCTGGTGGGGATTCCGATAGGGCTAATCGTTGGGCTTGCCCTCGCCTACGCAGGTGTGCGGATTGCAAACACACAGCTCGCTATCTTGGACGAGTTTGTTCATATGATGGTAAACACGATTTCGGTGCAGCTTGTCTACACCGTGTCGTGGCAAGCGTTGCACATAGCGGCGGCAATGTCGTTTGCGACGGTGCTTTTATCCGCAAGAAAGCCCGCTAAGAAAGCGGCAAAAATCCCCGCAATAGAAGCGATTCGCGGCGTGGGAGAAGTAAAAATAGACGCGAAGCAGGTACGCACAAGCCCCATCACACAAAAATTATTCGGCTTTGAAGGCGTACTTGCGGCAAAGTCCATCAAGCGGAGCAAGCGTAATTTCCGAGCAAGCGTAATCTCACTTACCATGGCAGTAATCATGTTTGTGGTAGCCAGCGGAATTTCCAATGCCACCGACCAAATCGAAAAAATGATGATGAGCCTGATAGACGCACCCGTCATCGTAGAATACTCGTCCCTCCGCGTATGGCAACACGACCCCTACACCGACGAGTGGCAGTCCTACTTCCCTGCGCCCATTCACAGCGACCTCGCATTCCAAATCCTAGACCGCCTGCGCGAGTTCCCCGACACAGACGTATGGGGCAATGGTGGAGCATGGGAAAACTACAGAGCCACCCTACCGCGAGAGTTTTTGACAGAAAAAATGCGCGGACTGGCAGGTGACGCAACAATAGCCGCCACAGGCGTGGTAATCGTAGACCCAACAACCCACGCCCGCCTGGCCGACCTGGCAGGTGTTCCCCACGGCTCAAACATCCTGCTAAACCAAGCAAGCATAAACGACCGCGGCAACGTAGTAATCTTTGAGCCTTTCTATGCAGAAAACATAAACAGCATAACCCTACACCACCGCATAACAGGCGAAACCCACGACTTGCAAATCCACGGCTATCTCACCTACGACCAGCTCCCCATAGAAATGCAAGCCCGCAACCCCGCCATGTCACTAGCCGTCAGCATATTAAAACCATACGGCTACTCACGCGGCTTCTCATGGCTTGCCACCCCGTCCGACCCCGCCGACATCCCCGCGTTTATAGCATTCGCAAACACCGTACTGGGCGATTTCTTCCCCGACAATGCCCCCGATAGCGGATTAGGCTTCCGCGCCACGGTATTCAAAAGCGACGACCTAATAAGAATCCTAAACCTCGGCGTCACCGTCGCGTCTGTATTCATCTACAGCTTTACGCTCCTCCTAACCCTAATCGGGCTAACCGGCGTAATCTCCACCATCTCCGCAAACGTCGCATTGCGCCAACGAGAATTCGCCGTGCTGCAAAGCATAGGCATGACCTACGGCGGCCTAAAACACATGCTAAACCTGGAAAGCGTAATGGCCGCCACCCGCGCACTAATATACGGACTGTCCATAGCCATCGCCCTCACCTATGTAATCCACATCCCCATCCGAGGCATGTTCCCCGTCCCCTACCAATTCCCATGGCTCGCCGCGTTACAAGCTACCCTCGCCGTATTCGCAATCACATGGCTAACCATGCGCATAGCAATCTCCAAAATCCGAAAGGAGAATATCGTGGAAAACATCCGTTGACACGGCGTAGTCGAAAAGGCATAATTGAAAAGCACCGGGGGCGTTAAATTATGGATGAAATCAGCACCGTTTTTTACGATGACATAAAAAACATAATCACAAGCGCGCAAACCGCCGCAGTAAGAAGCGTAGACCGCCACCGCGTTATAATGTACTGGCAACTGGGCGAGCGCATTTTCACAGAAGAACAACGAGGAGAAAACCGCGCAACCTATGGCGAGTATTTGCTACGAAATATTTCCAAACGGCTTGAAGAAGAATTTGGGAGTGGCTTTTCCTATCGACAACTAGCCTATTGCCGCAAGTTCTACAGGCTTTACCCAATTGTGAACGCAGTGCGTTCACAATTGAACTGGTACCAATATCGCCTGCTAACACGCATAGATGATGACTACAAACGCGAATATTACGAACTCGAAGCCACCAACAACGCATGGACAGGACGAGAACTCGAACGTCAAATCAACGCCTCCTTATACGAACGCCTACTGCTAAGCAACGACAAAGAATCTGTCCTCGCCATAGCACGAAAAGAACGCACCCCGGAAAGCCCCACAGAAATTATAAAAGACCCTATATCGCCTACTGCGCTGCCACGTGGTAATCGAAATCAAAACCCACAAAATAACGCACCAAGACCTCGGCCAACTACAAATGTATGTAAACTACTACGACCGCTACGAAAAACTCCCAGACGAAAACCCAACCGTAGGCATCCTACTATGCGCCGCAAAAAACGACGCCCTCGCAAAAATAACTCTCCCCGAAAACAACACAACCATACTAACCAGCCAATACCAACTATACCTCCCCTCCGAAGAAACCCTGCTAAGCGAAATCAAAGAAGTCTTACAAATGACAGAATCATAAAAAAGGCGGCTCACCCGAGCCGCCTTTACAATTTCCCTCACTTATTAACCTGATTCCAAGCAACATCCCCAAGCACGGGGATTTTCCAAGTCTCTTGCATAAACGCTTTGATAATCAGCCAAATCATGCTAATCAACCCTATGAGGCCAAAAATCCCGGCGACCAGTCCAAAAATCCCGCCAAAAATCCCACCGACCAGCGGCACAATGGCAAAGATATCGCCAATAATACCGACAATCCAGCCGATAATCATAAGCAACAAAAACCACAGCGTAGACTGCAACGCATGGAAGCGGACAAACTTATTATCCTTTTCCAGCACCAATACGATAATACCCGATATCGGCCCAAATAGATAACTAAAAGCCGCTACAATGTTTTCGTCCAAATCAAGTATAGATTTTTTCACTGTTAAAACCTCCTTCTAAAAAATACATACGCAAAAAAACTAAAAAAGTCTGAAAAAATTTTTATCTCCGTGCCTCCAGGCTCGTTAGCATATTATTAATGGCGGTACGCTCCCCACCCGAGAAGCCGGGCAGGTTAGGTGGCTGCCTTACAGCGGTAAGCATGTCGTAGGCGTCGTCCACGCGGATATTTTCGTCATAGTACAATGTGCCTAGCATAAAAAGCAGCCTGTGCCAGTCTGTAGATTCTTCGTTCATAAAGCGGATTGCGTTTTCCAATTGCACCAAGGCCATATAAGAATCCCTGGGTGCAGCAAACGCGGCACGCCCTGCATTAAAATACTCCGCGCCCAGCCGTGGATAAGCCCCGTCAAAAATACCGGCAACACGCTGCTGAATATCATGGGGCAATCCTGTGGCGTCAAAGCCCTCCAGCATATCAACGGCCGCTCGCAGCTCGTCATTCATGTACAAAAAGTACGCACGGTTAACATCGTTAATGCGGCGTTGCTCCACCAAATCAAAGGTAAGGTCTTGCATATCTATGGTTAAGCGCGTTATTTCCAATTGCAAATCATCCTGCGCACCCGACGCTTGCTCCAGCGCATGGTGATGGGCTATATCGGCTTCCGCCAAAGCCTGTGCGGCCGCATTTCGCTCCGTTTCCCGCGCACTATCCATCGCAGGCAGCAGCAAAAAATAAAACGCCGCCGCAGTACAAGCCACACCGATGATAAACGTAAGAAGCTCCGCAAAATGGAAGTTGCGCTGTTTTTTTTCGTCCATTCCCACGCTCTTATAAGGGCCTTTTTTAGAAGGCGTCTGATTTTTGGACTTACTCATGGCACGCGGAAGCCGCGATTTGCCGGGGTTTAGCATTGCATAATAGTTAAGCGCGACGGGATTAAACACGTCAATGGAAATAACCCGCTCCGCGGTACTGATTGCCCTATCCTTATCATTCTGAATCAAATAGCAAAGCGTAAGCAGATTAAGCGCGTCCACAAAACGTGGGTTAATCTCCACAGCCTTTTTTAGCTGAATAATCGCCAAATCGTCGCTCTTACTTTTTATATGCTCCAGTGCCTGATTATACATGCCAACCGCGTCGTTTAGTTTTTCCAACTGGCGGGCGTTTTTATTTACGTTTTCGATGTAAGTTTTTGCATGATTATCCTCCGTAAGAAGCGACTGGCTTATTATCCAGTGCTTTAACGCCTCACCCACATGGCCGACCTCAAACAAAGCAAGCCCAAGCAAATTACGCGAGGGCACATTGTTTTTGTTTATGCTTATGCTTTTTGTCAAAGCCTCTATTCCATGGAAGATGTCGCCGTTTTTTAGCCTTTCAAGCCCCTGATTATGCAGCTTGTCGGACAGGCGTACCGTTCCCATATATAGCACTGTATCAATTTTGCAGCTTGGGCATTTTATGCCCGTTTTAAATGTTTTTTGGCAATTAGGGCATTTCAACTTTGTCCCCTCCTGCCAATTTTCCGGAGGCTTTGCCGGAAATATATTGTAGCAAATCCATAATATCTAAAATTTCGTCTTTTACGGCTTCTTCCACGTCGTCAACGGGACGGATGGGTTTATATTTGTTTATCTCTTCTTTAAAATCAATCATCGGAATGCCTGCCTCTCATAAATTACAATTTAGTTACATTTTACCACATTAATTTGTCCAATGCTACAATTTTTTGCTCGCCTGTGAGCATATTTTTTATTTTTGCGGAGTTTTCCAACAATTCTGTTTCACCTATTATTAATGTGTTTTTTGCACCGATTTTATCCGCATATTTCATTTGCGCCTTTACGCTGCGCCCTATAATATCGCACTCCGCACGTACTCCCTTTTTACGAAGCTCATATGTTAACTCCTGCGCCCGCGTAAAGCCCGCGTCACCCATGCCGCCGATAAAAAGTTCCGGTGCATTACAAATCTCGGGCAACGTCCCCTGCTTTTGCAAAAGAAGCACAAGCCGTTCGATTCCCATACCAAAACCAATCCCCGGCGTGGCCGTTCCGCCAACCTGCGAAATCAGACCATCATACCTGCCACCGCCAATCACCGTCATCTCATTTTTAATAAATTCAAAAACCGTGCGTGTATAATAATCCAACCCACGCACCACCTTAGAATCCACAACAAACGGAATCCCCATACGAGAAAGCAAATCCTTCAAGCCCCAAAAATGGGCTTTGCACTCATCATCCAACGCATCCAGCACGCTCGGCACATTTTCCAGCAGCTTTTTACACTCGGGATTCTTACAATCCAGCACCCTTAGCGGATTCTTTTCAAAACGCTCCGCACAAAGTCCGCACAAGGCCTCTTTCCGTTCGCCTAAAAACGCCTTCAAATTAGAATGATAAACCGCCCGACAATCCGGGCAACCAATACTATTAATATGAACAGAAACCCCTTCCACACCCAACGCAGAAAGCAGCTCCCACCCCAGCGAAATTACCTCCGCCTCCGTAGCAAAGCCCGCCGCACCATAAACCTCAACACCAAACTGATAGTGCTGCCTAAACCTTCCCTCCTGCGGTCTCTCATACCTAAAGCAAGGCCCTATATAAAACAACCTCGTAGGCTGCGGCTGATTATGCATCCCGCGCTCAATATAAGCCCTTGCCGCACCCGCAGTCTGCTCCGGTCTCAACGTCAAACTCCGTCCGCCCTTATCCTCAAACGTATACATCTCCTTCTGCACAACATCCGTTGTATCCCCTACCCCACGCAAAAATAGCTCCGTATTTTCGAAAATTGGGACACGGATTTCGCTGTATCCGTATGTGTCGGTCAGCTTACGGATATTATCCTCAATCAAGCGCCAGACTTTCATGTCCTCGCCGTATACGTCCTGTGTACCTCTTGGTGCTTGTATCATAATTTAGTCTCCTTTAAAGTCAAAAGATTTAAGACCTTGGGACGCTGTCCCAATACCCTGCAAGGGGACGCAGCCCCCTTGACCCCTATCGTTTGCGACGGGATATATAGACGTCGGGGTTTTTTGGATTGAATTTACGGGTTATGTGTGAGCCTACGACGTTTTTTGTGACTGCTCCTGCGCCCAAGCCTATGATTGATTGGACTTCGGCCATCATGCCTACGTTGTATAGGCATTCGTGGGTGGGTAGGCTGTAGCCTACATTCTCTAGTAGGCCTACCGTGTTTTTTTGGCGGTATAGGTAGTATGGGTTAAGTCCCATGTCTGCGCACGCCGCCGACGCTGCGGATAGCATTGTCTCTATATCTTGCCCTGCGCAAGCTCCTACGCCTTGTTCGTTTAGCCGCGAGGCGCGTTTTACTGATAGGGTGTGGATTGTGATGTTTTCGGGGGTTAGTTTTGCCAGGGCTTCCATGTTGCGGTGCATGTCGTCGGGGGATTCTCCCGGTAGGCCTGCGATTATGTCTGCGTTTATGCATTCGAAGCCGATTTCGCGGGCGAGGTTAAATGCGGTAAAGAAATCTGCGGCGGTGTGGTTGCGGCCAATCGCTTGCAGCGTGGTATCGTTTAGAGTTTGCGGGTTTATTGCCAGACGGTTTACGCCGTATTTGCGCAAAAGCCGTAGTTTTTCGGCGGTGATGGTATCGGGGCGGCCGGCTTCTACCGTAAATTCACATGTCCGGATGATTTTGAAAAAAGCGTTGCAGGCCGCATACAGCAAGCGTTCCAGCAGGTTTTCATTTAGGAAGGTCGGCGTGCCTCCGCCTATATAGATGGAAGAAACATTTTCCGGTATGGGGGCTTTCTCTTTTATTTCTGTGATTAGTGTGTCTACATACTCCGTTATAAACTTATCGCTTGCGGGCTTTTGGCTTATGTTAAATGAGCAGTATATGCAACGCGAGGGGCAAAATGGTACGCTTATATATATTCCTACTGTGTCGCGGATTTTCTTTTCTGTTTGCTTTTCGGATTTGGCTACTTGTAGGGCTAGGGCGGCTTTTTCCGCGCTTACGTTGTATGGGTTGCTTAGCTCGTTTAAAATTTCGGTGTCGGTGTAGCTATTGTCCATCCATTCGCGTACCAGCTTCGACGGGCGGATTCCTGTTAACGCGCCCCACGGGGCAATTGTCGGCACGGCTTTTTGCAGCGCGTGGTATATCGAAAGCATTACCACCCTGCGTGGGTTTAGCGAGCGAGCTTCCCCTGTAAACGAAAATCGGGAAACCTCTGTGCCGTTTTTATAAATGGTCGCGTTTTCCAAGTGTGATACTACCGTGTATCCGTCGTTTGTGATTTCTTCCGCAAACGCAAATTTTTCGTTTGGGAAAAAAACTTGGGCTGTTACTTGCACTTCGTTTATATATCCGTGTCGGCATATGCAAGTTATCACGAGCTTACCCTTGTGACTTCGCCGACGCCGGGGACGTTGTTGATTTTTTTTGTTAGGGCGTTTAGCTGCTCTCCGCTGGCGATTTCCATGCCTATTACAAATACGGCTTCGGACTGTATTGTGCGGGCGTTCATTGTTCTTATTTTTATTTTTTCGTCAGAAAGAATCCGTGAGACATCGGCCAAAAGGCCGTCGCGGTCGTCGCCTGTTATCCGCATTTCCGTATGGAAGCTTAGTTCTTTTTTGGGGTCGGTTTGCCACTGTGCTTCGATTAATCGGCGGCGGTCAAATTCGTCCATGTGCAGAATGTTTATGCAGTCCGTTCGGTGTACGGTTAGGCCGCGCCCGCGTGTTACAAAGCCCAGTATTTCGTCGCCGGGTAAGGGGCCGCAGCATTTTGCAAAGCGTACCTGTGTATCGCCTATGCCTTTTACTACTATGCCGCTGCCCAGCTTGTGTTTTTCTACCTTGCCGCTGCTGTCTATCAGGCTTTGGATAAGCTCGTTGTCGGTTGGCGGCGGAAGGGTCTTTTCGTATTCACGCATAAGATGGTGGACTACTATTTTTTCCTTTAGCCCGCCCACACCTATCATTGCGTATAGCTGGTCGAGGTTTTTGCAATTGAAACGCTCCAAAAGGTCGAGGTCGCGCTTGTCCGCCAAAAGCTCATCTACTGTTATGTCCTCGAGCTTTGCCGCTTGTTCCAGTGCGTCGCGGCCTTTTTTTATGTTTTCGCTGCGGCTTTCTTTATTAAACCACTGGGTGATTTTTGTGCGGGCGGTGTTTGATTTTACTATTCTCAGCCACTCACGGCTTGGGCCTTTTGTGTTTTGGCTTGTGATTATTTCTACTTGGTCGCCCGTGTTTAGCATATGGTCTACGGGTACTATTTTGCCGTTTACGCGTGCGCCCGTCATTCGGTTGCCTACGGCAGAATGTATGGAATATGCATAGTCGATTGCGCACGAGCCGCTTACGAGTTGTACGATTTCGCCCCGTGGGGTAAAGCAATAGATATGCTCTTGGAATGCATTTAAGTCCATTTTAAGCGCGTCGAGATACTCGTCGCCGTCGCTCATTGTACGTTGCCAGTCCATGATTTCTTGCAGCCACTTGTCCTTTGCTGCTTTGCCGCCCTCTTTGTAACGCCAGTGTGCGGCTATGCCGTACTCGGCTACGGCGTGCATTTCCATCGTGCGCACCTGCACCTCAAAAAGTACACCCTGCGACATCAGCCCTGTGTGGAGTGATTGATAGCCATTGGGCTTTTTCATCCCGATATAGTCCTTAAAACGCCCGGGGATGGGAGTGTACATCTCATGCAGACGCCCGAGAACCTCGTAGCACTGGTTGGAGTCGTCCACAAGAACGCGGATTGCGTAAAGGTCGTAGAGCTGCTCCAGTGTTTTGTTTTGGCTTATCATTTTTTTGTGTGTGCTGTAAAAGCGTTTTGCGCGACCTTCCACTTTGGCAAGGATTCCGTCTTCGCGTAGTCGTTCTCGGATTTCTTCCATTAGGTTTTCTACGATTGTTTGTCGCTCGGATTGTTTTATTTCTACCTTCTTTTTTAGCTCGTCGTATAGCTTGCGGTTTGTGTATTTAAAGCCGAGGTCTTCCAGTTCGTAGCGTAGCTTTGCTATGCCCAGGCGATGTGCAAGGGGCGCGTAGATATCAAGGGTTTCCTGTGCGATTTGCTTCTGCTTTTCCTCAGAAGAATGCCCGTCTATCGTGCGCATATTATGCAGGCGGTCTGCGATTTTTACCAAAAGCACCCGCACATCCTGCGACATGTGGAAGAACATCTTACGATAGTTTTCTGCCTGGCGGTCGGTTTTTGAGACGTATTCGACCTTTTTGATTTTAGTAACCCCGCCTACGAGCAGTGCTACGTCTTCGCCAAAGCGGGCTTCTATATCGTCCATTGTATATTCTGTGTCTTCTATTACATCGTGCAAAATGCCCGCCGCTATGGATTCCAAATCCGTACGGATTTCCGCCAAAATAATCGCCACAGAAAGCGGGTGCAATATAAATGGCTCGCCTGTTTTTCGACGCTGGTCGATATGGCCTTCGTACGCCATTTTAAAGGCGTCCTCAATTAGCTTTAATGAGGTGCCGGGGCGGTATTTTCTTATTGTTTTTATTAAGGTATCATATGTGTCTTTTACAACTTGTTCCATCGCACCCGCCTCCTCACACTATAATATACATATATTCTTACGATTATAGTTAATTCGGCAGAAATTGCAAGGAGGAGTTTGTTAAATTTTTTTTCAATTCGCGACAAAACCGTTAAAAACCCTCACTATTATGCCGATACATATGTATGGGAAAAAACCCCAAAAGGAGGAATTTAAACATGGACGTATGCAATGCAAACAACCCAAACTATGTACCGGAATACACCACATGGCGTGGTTACACTCACCGCAACACAAACGGCCTAACCCAGCAAGAGCTGCAAGAGCGTATACTGCGCCGCGAGGTCGCCGGTCGAGTAGACCCAAGCGGCAGTCTAATGGCGTCGCACTTAGCCGACGTACAGCGTATAGGCGGCGGACGAGTATCAAACATGCTAAACAATATCCAAACCTCGGCGTCACAAACCATGCAAAATCAGCACTTAACCGCCATCCGCGACCTAATGTCACAGGAAGAAGAAGGCTCACTACGCATGAACATCCTACAAAGAATGCTGGAAGACGCAACACGCCCCGCTAACATTTCTCTAAACGGCAACGGAAACCTTAACCTTATGATATAAGGATTAACAAATTGCATGAAAAAACATATTAATTTAATGCCGAATTGGGCAGTAAAAGCCAAGGCTCACAGAAGATTAATCATAATTTTGGCACTCGTGCAGATAGCTATTTTTTTGCTGCTCGGGTTATTTGTTTTGCACGTGAACGCACAAACCGAACGAACGCGAGAGCATTCCCGTACGCTAAGCGAAAAAATCTCCGCCTTAGACGAAGCCCCCACCAAAGCCGCCGAAGAATTACGCACCCTGCGAGAACTATACGCCTACATATCCGAAATCACAGGCACCGACTTTAACAGTGAGTGGTTGGATTTTATTACGTTTTCCCTGCCGATTAACGCGGAGCTTTCGCGGATTGACTACAGCAACGGAGAGCTTATTTTGCTTGCAACCACCGACGACCTAACCGTAGCAGGCCAACACCGAGAAAACCTCACCGTGCTTTTTGAATATGTAACTCTGGTAAGAATCACCCGCACAGATGGGCTATATGTCTATGAAATACGGGTGATATAGACTTTACATACACAGTGTGGTAGCGGACTAGCCGGCAACACGTCAAAACTTAGGTTAAACGGGTAGTCCGCACATTGTTTACAGCAAACTAAAAATATTGCGTTAAATAAATAGGCGAGTTATAATAAAAGGGAATGGCGGGGATAATATACAGAGTGATCATTCAAAAACTCCTCCATATTCGCTGTAACCGGCAACACCCACGGGGGAAGCCTTCCACGTCACTCCCCGCCGTGGGTTGCCTATATAAAAAGGTGCGCAGGGAAGGCAGAAAAATCCTGCCATCACCTACGCACCTTGGGTATCAAAATAAAAACCATAATAATACGTACCCACATCTACAACATTAATAGGAGCTGATTCTTGAAACACGGCATTAAAAATGTTAAACTGCTGTTGTAGTGATGGGTTTACCCATGTGTGGTAGGTGATGTCACTAATCCCTACGCTCACCGCTTGGTGGTTCCACCCACCTCGCGGTCGCTACGCTCTCGTAGCTAAATATAGTTTAACATATTTTACCTTACATTTGCAAACATCTTTTTTAAAAAGGTGGAATCATTGATATCTTCCCGCACCTCAAATCCGTGAATAAAACAAAACCAACAAACAAGGGCGCGACCACCCGTCATTTTGACGGAGGCCGCGCCCCTTTGCATGTTACCCCAATTCGCCGTTATCGGAAATCCGGTGTGTTTATGACTATATTATCTATTTCGTCACACCAATCCACGAATAAATCTAAGTTCTCCACAATGTCGGTGAGACTGAAAAAATTATTTCCGCCTATATTAAAGGCAATTAGTTGCAGTTCTGTATCGTTTAAGAAAACGGCGGCAACTGCTCGTTGGGCGGTTTTTGCTTCCGAGCTTGTATTTACCCTTTCACCACCTATATTCTCATACGGTTGCCCGGTGGTTATCACAATCGCGCTGTTTTCATCATCCCATACCACATTAATTTGGGCTGATGTGCCGCTTAGAATGTATGCGAATTCGCGAATACTATAAAAATTCAGCCCGTAAATCCTGTATACTTGGAATATGACATCTTCACCATTTACGACAATTGTGTCTGTGACCGGATAGGCCGTAGCAGTAGTGAATCTCGGCACATCGTCCACCAACACGTCAACCGGAATAATCGGTGGCGGGAGAGCTGCGACAGGCTCCATGTTATTTGGGAGCATTACGCCATCCATAATTTTTACAGGCTCGTTTCGTCTCGCAATAGTTCCGTCTCCCAGTTGGCCATCCTCATTTTCTCCAAATGTCCATAGGCTCCCATCAGTTCGTAGTACAATTGTGTGATGTGTCTCTCTCCCAATCCACCCTATTCCCCCTGCGGAAGCTACGGCAACATTGCCCATTATCATGGTTGGTATATGTGGAAATGGGAATCCGTCCACCAACCACGGATTATCGGAGCGGAGTGCCCAATTAGCTCCCCATACCCACAGGCTACCATCTGTCCTAACTGCAACTGTATGGTTACTTGACGTTGAAACAGAAACAACCTCATCCATAATCTTTACAGGGTATAAATACCTCTCCGCGACAGAATCATTTCCAAGAATGCCGAAATTATTTGCTCCCCACGCCCACAGGCTACCATCGGCTCTGATTGCTTTTGTGCGTCCTCTGGTTTCTGCGGAAACTGCAACGACATCCTCCATGATTTTTATGGGTATTTGCCTTCTTGTGCCGGTAGTGCCATCCCCCAGTTCCCCGGAAATATTTGTACCCCAACCCCATAGGCTACCATCGGATTTGATTATCATAACATGCTCTCCATTGGCAGAAACAGCAACGACATCTTCCATTATTTTAAGTGGGGTATATGATGATAAATCACGCCCCAAATCTCCCTCAAGTCGGATTAGACCCCAAGCCCATAGGCTCCCATCACTTTGTATTGCCATTGTAGCAGCACCGCTTGCAGAAACCGCAACCACATCATCCATTATTTTAACGGGGGAGTGTCGATTTTCTGTGGTGCCATCACCAATAACACCGTGCGAATTTGAGCCCCAAATCCAAAGACTGCCATCACTTCTGATTACTGCCGTATGAAATCCACCGGACGAGACGGCAATAACATCATCCATTATCCAAACAGGGGTATGTCGGTCAGTGGTGGTTCCGTCACCAAGCTGACCTACATGATTTCTACCCCATGCCCATAAACTGTTATCGGACTTAATTACAAAACTTGTTGCGTCCCCCGCCGAAATAACCCCAAAACCATCCGTCATATTGCATGGATTAATTCCATAAGCAAAAATCGCCGAAGATAAAATCGCAAGTAAAATAGGAAAACATATAACAAATTTACATTTCACTACTAATCACATCCTTATATAATAAATTGCAGCTGTATACATACTGTACGTCAAGTGCTGTCCTGTGTGTCACTGTGTTTTGTGTGTTATTGTAGGTGTATGCTTCAAATCCGCCGTTTGTCAAATGTTTGCTGCAATTTGTAAGTTTGTATGTAACGGAGCTGTCTTGTTAATAAAAGCAAGACAGCTCCGTTTTGATTTGCCGACACACACTCAAAATCAACGTCTAATTTCTACTCTTAACCTTTCGTCAAGACATAGCTCGCTTGAAAATAGTATGTCATCGGTAGTAAGAATTAACTCGTTTAAAGGAGGCCCGAAATTGAAATCCGTATCGTGGACAAAGTCAGTGTAAATTTCTGCAAACTCCCCTTCATGCAGATTGTGGATTAATAAATCGCGTAGCTGTTTTCGGCATAATTCAGTCTCAATAAGATTAGCCCTCACATAATTAGATATGAACTCGGATTCTTCATACATACTAACAGGTGTGTGTTGTGAAATACCATAACCTAAGCCGCCCCAAAATTTGTATATATACTTATTTTTGAAACAACTTTTAAATGTAGCACCCTCGGAATCATCCCGCACCGCAAGTCCATGAATAAAAATTCCTTTTTCTATTAATTCATTGCAATCAATTAGTGTCCCCTCCATACCGGAAGGACTACGGACTATCCTTTTTCCGTATTCTCCCCATGTTAGCTCACCAATTTTATATGATTTCAGTGCCGCCATACCATCTTCAAGTGCAGATGTATCAACCTCACGTGGAAATGATATATAAGAAACAACGCTCATAAAAATCCTCCTTGATTTGTAAATTTGTAAGTCGGTATGTAAAGTTTTAACCAGTGATAATTTTCCACCGGTTAAAACTTTTTTAGTACATTTGCCCTGTCATTCTTAAATAAATAAGGTAACCATTCTGCTAAAAAAAGATACTTGGGATATCTTCGTTATACTCCCAAACGAAAGTCACGATTATCCTTGCCTTTTCATCGTTATCGGATAAAGGAAATGAATTTAACCATTCAACCAAGGCGTCAGAGCGATAAGAAAGTCCCCATTTGTCACCGTCTTTGCAAATCCAATAATCATGGTTATTATTTTTATCACAAAGCCATACAAGAAATTGCCCCCTGTAATCTTCGGCATTTGCACCTATAAATTCAGGCACTTCAATTATATCGGAACCTGCGTCAAAACATACCGCTAACAGCATAAACCTACCTCCTAGTTATTTTAAAATTTTCAATTATTTGAGCTTCATAAGATTTTAAAAACCTTATTGAAAAAACCAAATATGCGTATGTCCACGTCCTAGCGGATGATAATGCCTAAAATAACCGATAAATATAAACGGCATTTTCTGCCCCGTCCCAGCGGACAGATGCGCCAAGTTTTTCGGACACATACCGCGCTGGAACGAAAGTTAAACTATTTACAATAATTGGCGTACCCATATTATCGGGCAATGGCACATCAACGATTAATTTTATCGTTTCCCCGTTTCGAGTGATGATTACCGTTCTATTTGTGTTATCCCAATCCACTTTCGCGCCAAGTGCTTCCGCTATAATGCGTAGAGGAATCATCGTTCGGTTTTGGCTGATAAACGGAGCGACCTCCGCTTGACGGGTTGTGCTATTATGGAAAAAGTAGGTGCTGCCAATGGCAAAGCGCAAAGCTTGTGTATCGGGTAAAAGTGTTGGATATGCAACGCCGGGTAGCATTACGTTGTCCATTATTTTTGCAGGGGTATTCCTATACATGCTTGCCTCGACTCCCAGTTGGCCATATTGATTTAAACCCCATCCCCACAAACTCCCGTCACTACGGACTGCAAGTGTATGCCCCGTTAAATGCGGTTGCAGAGGCCCACCTGTCGAAACAGCTACTACATCTTCCATTATTCTCACTGGGACATGTCTTTCTATATGCGTCCCATCTCCAAGTTGTCCGGTTTCATTGACACCCCAAGCCCATAAACTGCCATCGGTTCGAATTGCCATTGAAACGCCCAACCATGCCGAAACATAAATTACATCTTCCATTATTTTTATGGGAACATATTGGTCTATAGTGGTTCCGTCTCCAAGTTCACCCCATGCATTACTCCCCCAAGTCCAAAGGCTTCCATCGGCTCTTACTGCCATTGTATGCAGTTCCCCTGCTGAAACGGCAATTACATCCTCCATTATTTTTACAGGTGCATTACGTCCTGTGGTAGTGCCGTCTCCTAGCGCGCCGAAAACGTTTGAGCCCCAGCCCCAAAGACTGCCATCGGCTCGGATTGCCATTGTATGCCCTCCACCCGAAGAAACATAGACAACATCCTCCATTATTTTTACCGGCCTGTGTCTGTCTATTGCAGTGCCGTCCCCCAGCACACCGACATCCTGTAACATAGGACAAGAATTCATACCCCATGCCCATAAACTTCCATCAGCTCTTATTGCCATTGTACGCAAAAAGCCTGTTGAAACAGCGACCACATCGTCCATTATTTTTACAGGGCTGTCTGAAGTTACGGTTGTGCCATCCCCCAGTTCACCGTATATATTATCGCCCCATCCCCATAGGCTTCCATCGGCTCGGATTGCCATAATGTGCGTCCATCTTGCGCATACAGCAATAACATCTTCCATTTTTATTTCGGGAACTGTTCTGCTGTAGAAGCGAATTCTGCCGCTTTCGTATCTAACAATGCCGCTCCCCCACGTTAACAAATGACCGTCGGCTTGTATTGCAAAACTTGTTTGACCTGATGCAGAAATGGTAAACCCGCTTTGTGGTTCATTTTCACTGGCTCCTGCTTCGCACGTAGGTATGAATGTGGAAAATACAATGATTAAACATATCATATATGCCAGAAATTTACGTTTCATAGCCAAATTCTCCTTTTACCTTCTTGTTGTAGTCCAAGGCATTACAGTTACATGAGGGGAATCATTTCGTATTCTTCCTCGCATAATACCAAACGTATAAAGGTATGTTCCATCTTGCCAATATTGATCCAGCCGCCGGACGCCCCCACCCGATCTTATTAAGAATATTGGCACTCTGCTAGTCCTCGCAAAAAGGCCATCTCCGGCATATCTTCCCGTTTGAGGATCAATGTAACGACCGGTAAATGAGTCCATACCCATGATGGATGGATGAGTGTGAACCGCGCCAACTCTTGTATAGCTCGCATGTCGTTGAGCCATCATAGCCGCACCGGTATTAACAGCCGTGCCAAATGTAAACATACCCGTATTTCTGTGTTCTAAAAGCCACGAGTACCAACTTACATGCCGCGTCGTTTGCGGATTAAAAGTATTTCCCCATGCAAGAATGGCAATATCTAACGAGAAAAATGGCGTATGTGCCGCATGTGACCCGACAACCATATTGGGGTGCGTTACAGTCGTGTGTCCAGCTGTAATGGTAACAGATTGGGTTGGGTCTCGTTGAACCGTTGTATGGCCATCTGTAATATAAACAGGTCGAGATAAATCCAGCGGGCGCGCAACGCCATCTGCCCCCATTACATATATTCTCCCACTTGAGGCACTTGGCCTAGCCGCCAAGCCCCACGGGTCAACCCATCTTATTGGATTGTTCATGGTGTAAACATATAGGTTCGCGGCTTGCAAAATCGCTAGGGGGCTACGTTGCATGTTATGAATACCCCAAAACGTGTCGGCTTGTGTAAAACGCCCTGTCCTTGGGTTGTAGCTTCTTGCTCTTAGGTAGTACTCGTCTCTATGAGCGTCCCAATACTCACCGTTGTGGCGGAAGGGGTTTGCGTTGTTTGTGCTTGGGGCAGCCTCCATGCCAAATGCTGTGTAGTGGTAGTTGCTTACTACATTTCCGTTGTTATCGACACGTTGTACTATATCTCCCCGAGCGTTGTATATATACCTACCGTTCTGTGGGCTGCTTATCAGCTTTCCGTTTGGCGTTCTGTTGTATCGGCCTCTTATGCTGCCGCCTCTTCCGCCGTCAAGCTCCAGTACCACGTTTTCTCCGTCCCATATATGCCCTAATGTTCCGGGGGCGGCTTTTACATGGCGTAATCCGTCTGCTCGGTAAAAGTAATCGGCTCCTCCAAAGGTAGAGGCTATTAACTGATTATACGCGTTGTACCTTCGTGTTTCTGTTGCTCCGTTTACTACTGCCGTTATCTGGTTGCCGTTGTTGTCATACGTAAACGGCCTACCGGCTTCTGTTAGCATACGGTTGTTTAGGTCGTAGGTGTAGTTTACCGTGTGGTTTTCCGCACCTGTTACCACCATCGACGTACGGTTGTTTCTGTTGTCGTAGCTGTATGACCGCGTTATGCTTGGGACTTGGGGGATGGTTGATACATCCGCTTCTTGGGTTAGGCGTCTTGCTGCGTCGTAGGTGTATGTTGTTGTGCGGGTTCCGCCGCCTCGCGTGTCGGTTACGCGCTGTGTATTGCCGTCCAAGTGATAGCTGTAGTCAAACGTGGATAGGTTTACGTTTGTCATGTGGGTTACTAAATTTGCGGCGTTATACGCATACGTTGTACGCATTATACCGTCTTGCCATTCGTTTGTTAGGCTTCCGTTAGCATTGTAGGCATAGGTTATTGCTGTATTGTCCCATCTTACCGCGCTTAGGCGTTGGGCGGCGTTGTATTCATATACGTTGTGGACATGTGTTCTTCCGTCTATCGCCACTTGTGTACTTGTTAGATTATCGGCGGCGTTATATGCATATGTTTTTGTTATTCCGCCTGTTTCTGTCTGTTGGCGAAGCCTGCCCTGTGCGTCGTATGCGTATTCTATTGAGTGGCCGGAGCTACCTATATTTACTGCTGCATTACGTAGCGAGCCTGTTGGGGTATAGGTGTAGGATTTCCTTCCTACGATTTCGTTGTTTCTCCTTGCGGTTTCGATTATCAAACGACCCATTGCGTCGTATTCTCGCGTGAATACTACTCCGTTTCTGTCCGTCATGGTTAACGGCAGGCTGTTGGCGTCGTAGGTATAGTTTTCTCTTAGTCCCAGGGCGTCTGTTTCTCTTATTAACCTGCCGCGGTTGTCGTAGGTGTACGTTGTTACAGCCGCGCCTACATGCTTGGTTAGCACATTTCCTGCCAAGTTGTAGGTGTAGTTGGTTGTTACTCCTCCGGTGTTGGAGGATGTAAGCATGTTATGGCAGTAGCTGTTTGTTGTTGTTGACCATGCTTGCTGTTGCCCCGGCAGGCTTGTTAATACATCCGTTTGGGTTATGTTTCCGTTTGGGTCGTAGCTGTATCTTGTTGACGCGCTGTGCGTTGTGTTACCCGTGCGCTCAAACGGCGTGTCGCGGCGGATTACTCTTCCGAGAGAATCATACCTAAAGGTTGTAAAGTTACCCATATAGTCCGATGTGCAAACCATACGCCCCATGCCGTCGTAAAAACTGCGGGCGGTATTGCCTTCGATGTTACGTATCGTTGCTATCCCAAATATATTTCGGGTAAAGGTATTGTCTACACCCGGGGACTGCTCGCGGATTACTCGCTCGTTTACATCGTAGGTGTAGGTTACTGTTTTACCGTCTACCGTACCTTCTTGGGTTTTTAGTCCTGTGTTGTCGTATTGAATAAAGGTTTGGATGTCGGGTGCGTTGGCATTGCCGCGGATTGTTTTTGTTATTCTCGCGTTTCCTGCTGCGTCGAATATGTCCGCGTAGGTTGTTGTTACTCTTTGCATGACAGTATTATTTCGCAAGCTTTGCCTTTCGGTTTCCCTGTCTAAACTGTCATAGGTAAATATTGTACGGGATGACGAGGATATGCCTTGTGCATTTCGGGTATCTGTCATACGCATTCTGTTGTCGTATGCGTTGCTTTGGATAACCGTACCATCGGGGGCTGTTACTCGCAGCAGCTTACCAAGTGAATTGTAGCTGTATACATACTGCACGTCAAGTGCTGTCCTGTGTGTCACCGTGTTTTGTGTGTTATTGTAGGTGTATGCTTCAAATCCGCCGTTTGGTAGTGTTACTCGGGTAACACGCCCCAGTGCGTCATACTGCCACTCCGTTACATTTCCCGCAGGGTCGGTTTCGGATATGGTGCGCCACATGCTGTCGTATGACAGTCTGCGCTCTGTCGGCTCTCCTATCGGGTTGCCGTCTACATCGCGGATATTTGTGATTGATATAACCGTCGGCAGTGTATCACTGCTGTACGTTAGGCGGGTTGCTGTATACCTGCTGTCACCGGCGTCCGGAAACTCTCGGATTTCTGTTGCATTGCCGCTTGTGTCTCGTATATAGTCTGTCCGAGACATCCGTTTGTTGTTTTCGTAAATGTTTGTGCTTATTATGCTTCTTCCGTCTGTGGACAGCACATTTACTTCTCTTATGATTTGGCTTGTTTTGCTTAGCAACATACCAAATCTTCTGTCGTAGACATACGTTAATGTGTGGCGGTTATGCGGGCTTGGGGCTGTTAGTACCTGGCCGTAACGGTTGTACGTAAAGTTTTTTGTTGTGCTGCGTATTCTTCCGTTTCGGCGTTCTTCGGATATTATACGTATCGGCAGTCTGTAGCGGTGGTCATAGGTTGTCGTTTGTGTCTGTATTAAGTTGTTATTGTCAAATGTTTGCTGCAACGTGTTTAAATGATGATTATTAAACGTATACTCCGTACGCACCCCGTTGTTTTGCGTTACCGTAGTCGCATATGTGTGACTAAGCGGCACAATCCCCAGCGTTGACGGAAACCCCGTGGCGTCACGCAGATAGCTAAATGTTGTGTTTTGTACCGCCGTCGATGAGCCGTCGTTTAGCAGGTGGCGTCTTGTTACCCTATGGGTTTGGCGGCTTCCTTCTGCTCCCATGTTTATAGTAGTTGCCGTGTACGCAAAACGAAGGCGTGCGTTGGACGGGTATCTTACCTCTTCCAGTAGCAGCATATGATTGTGATGGGTTGGGGTTTTTGAAGAAAAATTAAACCTTGCCTCAGCTGTCCTGTACGCAAATGTTGTTGTTGCGTTTACTTGGTTTTGTACAGCGGTTACTTGATACTCGCTATGCCCCGGTATCTGTGCCATGTTTATTGTATATCTGCCGCCGTCGGGGCTTGTTATTACTATGTCTCTTCTGTTTGTACCTGCTCGCTCAAAGTTGATTACTCTTCCGTTGCTATCCGTGATTCTTGTTAGTCGCCGCCATGCAAATTCATTTGTTGCGGCTTCGTACTCAAATCGGATGGTGTTTCCAAACCGGTCTACAATGCCGATTATTAGCTGGTGATGGAAGTGATATGTTGTGCCGTCGTGGAGACCCAGCACTATCGAAGCTCGCAAATTTCCGCTTACAAAGCTGGATGAGCTTAGCCACATATCTTGCAGGGAGCGGTCTACAAATGAATGTCCGAAAATCTCAAACGAGCCTTTGCCGGGTAGATATAGTACATGGTCATAGATATGCGGCAAGTCAAAACGCCAGCCTACTCCCAAGTCGTACCATCTATGACGGTCTGTTATATTAGGCCAATGAATTCTCACAGGCTTACGAATATCCGCCTCCGACGAATCATATCTCAAATCTAAGCTGAAATCAAACCCGCCACGCCCCGGTAGGGTTAGGATGTTTGTTTTAAACACCGCCGCCCCCGTGTTTAATGTCACGGACTCGTTTGCGTTAAAGTTTAGGCTAAACGGGTTACATACAGTGCTTGTTGCCGAGGCAGCTGCCGTTGCTATGGCTACCGCCATCACCTCATTAAATGAGGCAAGCTCAACGCCGTCGCTGTCCGTCGCGGACATGATTACCCTTACGGCTTCTTCTTCGATTTCCGAGAAATCGCAGGTGTATTCCGGTGTTTGTACTTCTGTATCTACATATATTTCGGGTGTTTCCGCGTTGCATAGCTTTAGCGTGTATGACGCCGCACCGGCTACCTCTTCCCATGTTACAAATATTTGATTGTTTTGGTCTTTTATTAGTTTCATCTCTTCATCTCCTTTTTAAATGGAAGCTTACGGGAGAACACAGAACAATAGTTCTCCCGTAAGCTTTTGGAAAAGTGCAATAAACATTAGTTCGTCTTATTTTTCAAACTCTTTTCAAGCTCGTCCACTCTTTCCAACAAATGTTGCAAAGTGGCTACTATCGGGGCTGTCATTTCTTCCGTCGCAAGCGCGTATACATCGTCGCCTAAAGGCACTCCGTTTTCGTCCTTATGATATCCGAAATACTGCACCCCGGGGAAATCAAAGCCCATGGATGTCGCAAGCTCTTCTACCTCCTGCGCGATAAAGCCGTTGTGGAAACGCTTACCCGCAAAAGTACCATCCGGCTCGTCCTCTACTATATGGAAGTACGCCGTACGCACCTGCACACGTGACGGGTCAAACTCCGACGCCCTTCTCGGGAACGGCCATGTTAACGTGCAGTTACCGTTTTCGTCTTGGGCAAACACCCACTCGCCTTTTTCGTTTGTGATAATGTTTCCGGCTTCGTCTTTAAGGGGCTGCAACGGATAGCTGTAGGGGTCGCACAAAGGCAGCGCGGCTTCTGTAATCGTTAGCCTGCCCGGGGTTTCGCATTTAGACAACTTCCACGCAGCCAAGGCTTCGTAATAGTCGCGGAAAAACCTTGTCCTTAATGTTGGCCTAAGAGGGTTGTCCATCGTTTCTACTAACTCATTTAATGTTGTAAATGCCGGTATATCCCCTAAGCTCATTGCTTTTACCGACATGTCGCCTTTAAGCTTTTCGAGACATGTAGGGTCTTCTTCCTTGGATTTAATCCCAAGATATGCGTATTCTTCTATCCATTCGATGCCCTCGACAAGTTGGCCTTCCTTGCCGTCGTCACCGTTAAGCCTTAGCCCGAACACAGGCATGGAGATTATCCTATGCCGTTTTTCGTATTCCGGCAGCTCGTTAAATTCACTTTCCGTAATCTCTTCGATATGCCTGTAGCATTGCCGAAGGTCGTACCTGTATTGCTTGGGCTTTAAGCCTTTTATAAACTCTACAGGGTTATAATCCAAAGGCTTTACATCTTTTTTATCCCTACCGTCAGAAACATTAGACCATGCAGAAAACCCTACCGTAGATACACCCGGCCGCCCAAGGGTTATTTGGTTGTTTGCTCGCGAGGACGCACTTGTACCTAATACACCTGTCTCTGCATGGGTAGCCCTAGCTGCTTTGCCTATCGCTATGCTTACCCACCCACCAGTACCTGTGGTTGCACCACCGCCTATGGCAATATCACCCCAACCACTTGTTATTGCTCCGTTTCCTATTGATATAGATGTAGAAGAGCCAATGGCACGAGCGTGCGGGCCGATAGCGACTGCATTGTTTCCTGCGTTGGCGTTACCGCCTATTGCGATACCCCTATCAGAATTTGCGCTTGCACCTATCGCTATAGAAGATACCGGAATATTTGCAGAAATCCCTACTCCTATACGTATGGGGTTTACGTTGAAATTTGCAGCGACACCTGCGGCAGCACGTCTAACACGCTCGGGCGACCAGCTTCTTATTGTACTACTTGTACCATTGCCTGCCTCGGCGGCGGTAGCGAGGATTCTGGCAGGCTCTGCCCCGATACTTTGGGGAGTAATGGCAGCACTCCAGCCGCATGGTGTTTGTCCACCAAATGAGGTCGCGCTAATGCCCATTACTTGGTTAAAGCTTTCCATCGCTTGCCCGGAGCTATCCAGTGCAGAAATCATTATCCCTGCGTCTCCTGTCTCGTTTACAAAAAAATCATGTGTGCATTCCGGCGTCAGTACATTTGTATCAACATATACTGTTTCAAAATCCGCGCTGCAAACTTTTAAATCATAAGATGAAGCCCCGGGAACCTCGTCCCAAAATAGAGTCATCTGTCCGTGCTGGTTTGTGCTTAATGTTAGTTTCATAAGTCCATCTCCTTTTTAATTTTTTTTTGTTTTGTGTAACCATGCGCTCCTCTCTTTTTATTTTGTTAAAGAGAATATATCATCTCGAACATATGTTGTCAACACTTTTTTCGAACATTTGTATGAAATTTTAAAATGCCCTCTGTTTACGCAAAAACCTTATTATGGTATCGTAAAAATCGTCGCTTTCATTCTTAGGCAGGTACTCCATTATAAAGTGATAGGTTTTTTCCAGCTTGGCTATCTTCATATGGATATGCTCGTACTTTAGCTCTTTGGCAGTTATAATTTTTCTTACGGTTTTTGTTGCTATTGTTTTGTTGTTAATGCGCATGTATTTTTGTACTGCGTATTCGGTTACTTTTGCGTAGTCGGCTATTTGCTTTCTGGTTAGGCCGGTTTTTTGCATGGCGAGCTTTATGCGCATCTCGTCGGAGAGGTTTCTTCTGCCCAGTTGGTTTTCCACTATCCATAGGGTGGCTTCTTTGCCGGAGGCTAAGCTTATTTCTTCCGTTTTGTACGCTATGCCGTGCTTTGTGCATATCTCGTGGCGGTTATGCCCGTCCACTATTACACCGCGCCATGTGGTTATCGCGTCACGGCAGCCTTGGGCAAGGATGTTTTTTTCCAGTTGACCAAACTCCTCGGCAGATAGCGGAGGAATCAGATTTTTAAATTTACGGTTGATTTTTAGCATTTTTTACTCCTTCCACTTTTTCTATTAATTTGTCCAGCAGGTTTTTCAACCCTGCCAAGCGGGTGTTTACTTCCTTGTCGTCTTCGGGGGCGTGCTTGGCTATATATTTGTGCGTCTTGTCGCAAAACTTTAGCCGATTTATCATCTGCGCACCAAGCATTTTGTGAGCCGTGCCTATTTTTAACTCGCCGCTCTGTACTTTTTCGATGAGGGTGGGGTCGCCGTCTTTTTTTATTTGAAGGTAGTTGTGGAGTGTACCGTCACTAACACCTGCCTCGTCGGCTAAAGTTTTATGCGTGTTTAGACGCTCGGATGATTTTGAAAAAAGCGTCCCGCCCCTTGTTTTATCACCACCGGCGGCACTTTGTTTTTTTTGTGCCTGCTCACGCAAAAGCTCTTTTTTCTTCAATGCGATTTCTATTCTCGTCGCGTCGTTTAGGTTTCTACGCCCCAGTTGCTCATTTAAAATCCACAGCTTTGCACCCTCGCGGCATGAAAACTCCATTTCTACGATTTCAAACTCGACGCCATGCTCCACACAGATTTCCAGACGATTATGCCCGTCGATTATCGTGCCATTCCACAAAACGAGAGCATTTTTGCAGCCATGGGATAATATGTTCTGCTCCAATTGCTCTCTCTCATCGGGAGAAAGCGGCGGAATCAATGTTTTAAACTCCGGGTCAATTTTTGGCACATCGCACATACAAACATCTCCTTTTGTGTAATTTGTTCGATAATATCATACGCACAAACATTCGTCAATACTTAAATGCACTCCCCCTAACAAAAATTACAAATGATTTGAAAACCCAACACCATTGGTGTATAATCAACAAAAACGGAAGCGGTGTTGCAAATGTTTGTACGAGTAACCGGCGGGGCGATAACCGGCGTAGAAAGTTGCCGCGTGGACGTCGAGGTAGACCTCTCCGCGGGCTTGCCTGTATTCGATATCGTAGGCCTGCCCGATTCCGCAGTTAAAGAATCGCGGGAGCGTATCCGAGCCGCTATTCGCAACTCCGGGTTTTCGTTCCCCGTAAAGCGAATCACCGTTAACCTCGCACCTGCGGATATCCGCAAGTCCGGGCCTGCCTTCGACCTGCCGATGGCTGTGGGAATCTTAATGTGTATGGAAGCAATCGCGCCGACGGCAACCGAAGGCGCGTTTTTTGCGGGCGAATTATCCCTGGACGGCGCGGTACGCCCCGTAAGCGGTATCTTACCCATGGTAATGCAGGCACACGCGGAAGGCGCGAAAAATTTCTTTGTATCGGAAGAAAACGCCGCCGAGGCCGCCTTGGTAGAAGGCGCGACCATCTTCCCCGTAAAAAACATAGAAAAGCTAGTGGCGCACTTCAAGGGCACACCAATCACGCCACTAACAAACACAGAAAATACCATCACAAACCAAAGTACATACGACGTAGACTTCGCAGATGTAGCGGGGCAAATCTACGTAAAACGCGCACTGGAAATCGCGGCGGCAGGCTATCACAACGCTCTTATGATAGGCCCGCCCGGTGCAGGCAAAACCATGCTCGCCCGCAGAATGCCCACAATTCTGCCCAACCTATCCCTCGACGAAAGCATGGAAATTACAAAAATCTACAGCATAGCAGGCCTAATCGGAGAAAAAAACGTGCTAATGTCTGCACGCCCCTTCCGCACGCCGCACCACACGGCGTCGTTCACATCCCTAACGGGCGGCGGGCGCGTGCCAATGCCGGGCGAAATCTCCCTTGCGCATAACGGCGTATTATTTTTGGACGAGCTGCCCGAGTTCCAAAAAAAGGCCTTAGAAACCCTTCGCCAACCACTCGAAGACGGCCAAATCACCATAACCCGTACAAACGGCGTATCCACCTACCCCAGTGTTTTCCTGCTTCTGGCAGCCATGAATCCATGCCCATGCGGCTACATGGGTACACCCCGCTGCACCTGCTCCGAGGCCGACGCAGCCCGCTACTTGGAAAAAATATCCGGCCCGCTCTTGGACAGAATAGACATCCAAGTAGAAGCCACCCCCGTAGAATACAACGACCTGCGCAACACCACCCGCAAAGCAGAAACCTCCGCAGAAATAAAAGCCCGAGTAGAAAACGCCCGCGCCCGCCAGCAACAACGCGGCGTCCACTTCAACGCAAAGATGAACACCACGCAAATCAAAAAACACTGCAAGCTAAACAAAGACGCACAAGACCTGCTAAAAAACGTATTCGATACAATGTCACTAAGCGCACGCGCCTATCACAAAATCCTAAAAATCGCCCGCACAATAGCAGACCTGGCCGACAAACCCGACATCACCGAAGAGCATATAGCCGAGGCGATTTCCTACCGAGGCCTCGACAGAAAATACCGTTAAAGCGAAGGAGAAAAAATGAGCACACACGGAGAAATAATCCTAAAACCCATAAACGAAGTAGCAGCCTACAAAAAAAACCTACTCCCGCCAAACATCCCCGAAAAATACCCCCTAAAGCCCGAAATCACAGACATAGCCGACGAAGAAAAAATCCGAAAAGGCGTCATAGCATTTAAAGATTTCCTGCACACATTTTTCGGCCACCTAATCACGGACGGGCATATGTACGCAAAACCCACCAAAAAACCGACCGGCATGTCGGACTACCCTTTCCTAAACTACATCACAAACCTACTCGTAGATATCGGCTACCACGGCAAGCTCTCCGAAAACGGCGATGCATTACTAATATCCGACATCCCAAAAAATCCAAAAATCCCCGCCTCCGCCAAAAACGAATGTCTAAAATTCCTAACCCTATGCGGCTTTGTTTTTACCGAGCAAGAAGCCACATATCCCAACAACCCACTCCTGTTAACGGGACTAAAAGCAATGGCAACAGCAGACATGGAGCTACGCACCGAGCGGCGATATTGGAACGACCACAATCTCCTGCGTTGCGACTACAGGCTAATAAAATCCGACCCCACAGACATACTCGACATCCTAAAAGATTTCATACATCCCCTCCCCCAAAAAATCCAAAGCTTCGCATTAAAACTACATCAACGCTACACGGCCATGGGCTTAACCTGCATACTTACAAAGCTGGGCGACGACAGCCTTTTCTACGTAAAAAAGCCAAAAAACGTGCCCCCGCGAGATATGTACGCCCAAAGAATATGGGAATTCTCATACTCCCTAAGGCATGGCTACTGCATATTTGTGCGCGCAAAGAAAACAAAAAAATACGCAGAGATTATAGAAAAATTCCCTGCGTATCTAAAAGAAAAAATCGAAAAAGGCTACGGTTGCGACAGAAAACTCCGCAACGAACCTTGCCGACATGGTTGCCAAGGCATCCGCCTACCCCTCGACGAAACAATTCTCACCATCAGCGAAGAAATCAAAACCTGGCTCGACAATGAAATATTAAAATGAAAACTTCCCATAAGAAACCCGCTTTTCAAAAGGAAGCTTCTCCCGACGCGAGCCTTCGCCCTTGGGCTTACCGATAGGCAACGTCGCCCACAGGCGGTAAGTATCCGGCACACCAAGCACCTCACGCGCCGCCTTTTCCTTCACCGGGTCAAAATAAGGGCTATCCAACCACAGCGAAGAATACCCCATAGCCGTAGCCGCCAGCAACATATTCTCCACCGCGGCAGAATAGTCCTCCTTCTCAAAGTTAAACTCCCCATCCGGCGTCACCGTCTTATCCGTAAGCACAGAAATAGCCGCAGGCGCAGTCTCCAGCCCAATCGCCGCAGAAGCCGCACACACAGGAGCCAATTCCTCCCGATTTTGCAAAATCACAAGCCGCACACTCTGCCGATTAACCCCACTGGGCGCAGCCAGCCCCGCACGCGCAATCTTCTCAAGGTCGGCAAGCGGCACAGCATCAGGCAAAAATGCCTCCTTGTGTGAATAGCGTTTTTGTATTGCTTCAAATATGTCCATGGTTTGCATCACTCCTTTTTGGGAGAATTTTAACCCGCCATACCATGGTTTACAAGATTTATTTCATTTTATCTTCCAGCACCGTAAGCGGAGGCCCGCCCAAAACTATCAACCGGTCTGATAATAATTCTGCCTCTTTGAGGTCGTGTGTTACCAGTATTATAAGCCTGTCTTTTTTTCCGTCATCGAAAATATGAGGGTATATATTTTTGCGTGTAGCGTCATCCAGTCCGGCAAAAGGCTCATCAAGGATGATTAAATCACCGCCATAAGCCATTGCTCTTGCAATCGCCAAACGCCTGCGCATTCCTCCGCTTAGCTGTCGGGGTAACAGATGGCCGGAGCTTTTGATTCCCATTTTATCAAGCCATGATAATGCGATATCCTTTTGCTCCGCGCTTTTTTTAAGTACGGACATTACATTACCAAGAGCGGTAACACCCGGTAGTAGCCTGTTTTCTTGAAATACCACGGATATTTGCTTCTTTTTACATACAAATTTTCCGCTGTCGGGAGTTTCCAGCCCTATGATGATTCGCGTAAGTGTAGTCTTTCCCGAGCCGGAAGGGGACATAAAGGCAACTACTCCGTTATCGGGAAGCTCCAGGCTAAAATTTTCCAGCACAATTTTATTCCCAAAACTTTTACCCAGATTGTTGCACTTCATCTCCGTCCGCCTCCTCTTCATTTGTCGCACCGGCAAGCTTATCGCTTGCGATATTAAGTAATTTTGTTGTCACCTTTACAATAAAAACGCTCACGGCAAGTACGGCAATAGTCCACGCGAACAAGTTTACTGTCTGAAAATAAATTCTGGAATCGTATATCATACGCCCCAGGGAGTTAGGCGGTCGCGCAATAACCTCCGAGCCGATTGCCGTTCTAAACCCCTGCCCAAAGGCGGTAGAAAGAGCGGACGCCACAAACGGGGCAAGATGAGGCATATAAACATAACGACATTTTTTCCAAAAATTCCATTTAAAAATTTTCGACACTTCCAGTAGCTTAACATCAACCGTACCCAATCCCTCATAGATATTTGCCCAAATTATGGGGGTTACAACTAAAAACACAATAAAAATAGGTATGCGAAAAGTAGGCAACCATACAAGCGCGAGTATAATAATAGACGCAGAAGGCATAGCCCTAAACATACCCAAAATAGGCTCAAATAACATTTTAAGAAACGCAAACCGCTTTGTTAACACAGCCAGCACACAACCAAAAGAAAAGGCGTAGAGCACGCCTTGTATAACCCTTGTTGTAGTACCGCGTACGGTAAGCCAAAAAACAGGAGTAACCACCAACTCCATAATACGAGTAAGCGTAGTCATAGGAGAAACAACAAGAATTGGTCTGCCTACATGAAGATATATGCCCTGCCAAACCAGCAACCAAAAAAGGATGATTGCCGATTTGACAAAAGCATTTTTATATTTAGCGCGGGATAAACCAGAAGTCGTCATCGGGGATAGAGCCTCCTACAGAATCCGGATTGGCGTCATACATAACCATCAAAAAATCTGTTGCCGCCGCTCTTAATTCCAAGCCATTCATGGCAGACAAACGCTGGTTTGGTAATGAATCTATGGCAATGCTTGCCTGTGTAATACCGAATTTTTCCATGAGTTCTGCGGCTCTGGCATGATTGTTTACAACAAAATCCACACCTGCGGCTTGCTCAAGCAAGAAAATTTCCACAGCTTCTCTGTTCTCTTCCAAAAACTCCGTGCGCACTACCGTAGAGCTTGACGGCATAGGTGCGCCGTCCATGACATTTTCCCATTCTTCGGTTAAATCTAGGACGATGTAAATGCTTGGGTCTTCTTGCATAACGGATGTAACAAAAGGCTGAGGTAATAAAACAAGGTCTACCTGCTCCGCAAGCAGTAAATTTGCCACATGATTATGGTTAGAACCCCATACCATTTCGACATCCGTATTAATGTCCATTCCGTTTAGCCGCAGAATATGCGCAAACGCAAACTCCTGCGTAGAGCCTTGTCCGCCGGAATGAATGGTTCTGCCGCGCAAATCTTCTATAGATTGTATTCCTTGGCTTCTGTCCAAAATAAAGTTTGCAGCATGAGCATTTAATGTAAGAACGCGGATTTCACCGCCCGTTGCATTGTACATGGTAGCGGCAATGTTTATCGCCATAGCTCCCATGTCAAGTTCCCCCGAAAGAAGCCCCGCCTGTATAACCTGGCCGCTCGTTACCTGAAAATTATAGTCGTTTTGCGTTAATCCACGATAGTTATCGTACATTAATCCGGCAAACGCCATACCACCGGAGCCTTCACCGACGGCTATGTTGATTTGGGTGCGCGGGAGTTCCGGCTCTTCTTCTACAGGTTCGGGAGTGGCAACCGGAGTTGTCGGCTCGGTAGCCACCGGTTGTACGGGGGGGTGCGTCTGTGCAGTTGCGGCAGGGGCTGTATTTTGACCCGCACAACCTGTTGCAAACAACGCAATTGCAAAACATATTAAGATAAATCCAGAGAACTTCATAAATAAGTCCACCTTTCAATTTTTTTAGTTAGTCAACGCTAACCACAAGACCAAAAAAATAGTTAGTCCCGACTAACTATTGGATTCTATCAGAGATAAAAAATTATGTCAACATATTTTTTATTCACAATTATGCCACACTCCGTAGATGATTTGGCTAAAAGCTAACCGACCCGCATAAACACAGGATTGTTCCCGACAAAACTGTCCCCCTGTCAACATCTGTATTTATACTCATCCAGCATTTTCCTCCTTGCGGCAAATATCACCATATGGTTTAATATTTGCGAAAGGGACGTGCCCTATGAAAAAACTGCTATGCATTCTTTTAATGTCAATAATATTTTTCACCCCCGCCTTCGCAGAAGACTTTCCGTACGAAAAAACAGGCATCCATATCTCCGACGTCCAATACAACGCGGGGTCTGTTCTTGTTTTATGCGTAGAAACAGGTGCGGTTTTGTACGAAACCGACGGATTTTCGCGCCGTTATCCCGCGAGTATTACAAAAATAATGACCGCCCTTTTAACCATCGAGCATGTGGATGACTTAAACAGGCGGTTTATTTTATCCGAAAACGCAGTAACGCTACCGCACTACGCGGGACGCTTGGGCATGTTAGAAGGCGAGAGCATGACGGCACTGGAAGCCCTGTACGCCATAATGCTGCCCTCCGCAAACGACGTAGCGCGAGCCTTGGCGGAGTTTATCGGCGGCGACATCTCACGCTTTGTCGATATGATGAATGCCCGCGCAGTCGCACTCGGCGCGTACCACACGCGCTTTGTAAATCCATGCGGTCTACCGGGTGACGGCCAATTTACCACTGCCTACGACATCGCGCTTATCATGCGCGAGGCAATCAAGCACCCCATTTTTGTAGATATCATCTCCACACCATACTTCACCCTACCCCCCACGGAGTATCACGAAGACCCGCGCCTAATGCGCAATTCCAATGTAATGGTGCGCCCCACCCGCGACGAGTTTAACCCCCGCATAATCGGCGGAAAAACAGGCTTTACAAACGCGGCACAGCACACACTGGTATCATATGCCTCCTACGAAGGCCAAGACGTAATTATCTCGGTACTGTTCACCGCGCCACGCGGAGCGATTTTCTCCGACACCGCCGCCCTCGTAGAATACATTTTCAGAAATCCCCCCGAAGAAGAAGCACCACCCCCCATAGAAGAACCCGAAATAATCCCCGTATTCGCCCCCACCTTCCACGAATACTTCCCTCAGCCCCCTCCCCCACCACAACCCGAAACCACCCCCGCCCCAGCGGAAATCCCCACCACAGAAGCCGCCGCCACCGCCGCCCTATCCCTATTAATAGCAGGCGCGGCATTACTGGTCATAAAAAAAATAAAAATCAACTGACTGTAAAATGCGAGGTTGACAAGATGTCGGTCAAATGGCATCCTTTTTTTGATGATGTTATCATGCGTTAAAGTCAATCACAGTATTTCTTCCCGCTTCTTTAGCCTGATAAAGTGCCTTGTCTGCATTGTTGATTATTTCTAACAATGTTTTGCACTCTTTTGTTTTTTCAGCGATGCCAAAGGAAGCAGTAACAGTTATCTCTAAATCATCTACTCGAAATGGGGAATCTTGTATAGCTT